>Ga0209420_1000210_pt1 | contig 36624 bp, 25 predicted proteins | sample BlaSpr_A8_OM1_O1_FD_187972 | JGI IMG/M metagenome (GOLD analysis project Ga0209420, IMG submission 187972) | Forest soil microbial communities from Thunder Bay, Ontario, Canada - Black Spruce, Ontario site 2_A8_OM1_O1 (SPAdes) (version 2) | ecosystem: Environmental > Terrestrial > Soil > Boreal...
CCGGCCATGGTGTCGCGCCAGGCCTGCCAGTGGTAGTCGGCGGAGTCAACGAGGGTTCCGTCCATGTCCCAGAGTACGGCCCGAATGCGGGTCATTGGAGTTTGATGTTAGAGCATTTTGAGGGATTTTTGTTGGCTTGGGGACGTTTCGAAAGGCAATAGCGTATGAATCACCTGCCCATTCACGTCTGAGTCGCCTAGAAACGCAGCCAGCCCCGACGCAACGATTACGCTGGTTGTCCCGTGGCTGCACCGTCGCCATTCAATTCGATATGAACGTGATCGTAGTGATCCTTCCTATCCCGAGCAAACACGACGCCCCGCTTGGTCTCGCTGAACCATTGCCGGTCCCCGAAGATCACTCCCTGGATCTGATAAATCTTGCAATTATCCACGCACCAGTCGAAAAGCCAGTCGCCCCATCTCTTGCCGTCAGAATCGGTGTAATCAAAGAAGACGTCGGCGGCCCGCCCTTCATAATGCACGTCCGCGTTCGCCCTGCCCGGCCAGGTGTCGATGCGGCAGCCGGCACTGGGGAAATCGCTGGGCTTCTGCGGCCATTGCCAGGGAGGAGGGTTGCGGACGACTTCATCGATAAAGATGAGAATGCCGGGCGAGGGGGCGCCGGCATTATGGGCGCTTGCGGGATCTCCCTTGTTCACGTCATCTTGACGTACTTTGCCACCGGCAGGCTTGCCACGAACGCATACGTCCTTCCACGCCATGCGCGACGCTCCCTTCTCTGACTTCGATGTGGAACCTCAGAAAAAATGCACGAGCCCTAAGTTCCAAGAACGCAAGCTATCGACTTTAAAAATCAATCGGAGTCTGGTTTTGCGCCGGGTAGGCGTTTTCTCAGAAATGCAATCTGTCCAGTGTGATGCGCCTCGTGCTCGCAGACGTGGAACCACTTGCAATACGTGTTGGTCGGACCCCAGGGCCAGTCTTTATCGACGGCCATAAGCCACGCATCATCGCGCTTGCTGAACTCCGTCAGCGATTTCGCCCGGATCTCCTGAACTATATTCAGGTAGTAGTCTCGGTCGTGGCCCTTAATGGTCTTCCGACCCGCGTCTCCCAGATTCATCGCCGTCTCCCACTGCTGCTTCACAGAATCAGGCCAGCTATCCCATTTTCTACCTTCGAAAGTATTAAGCTGATAGTAGGTCTCGGTTGCCGCGAGGTGGAGCATGAGGGCGCCGATTGTATTGGCCTTGGGGTCAACGAGGTAATCCAAGTCAGCCATTGTCAGACCCTTTGTTGCGGAAATTTACGCCGTTGACCTCGCGCATCCAACTGAGCATTGAGACAAACACTCCCACCTGCGGTGCGTATCCGGGTCTTGGTCCAAGAAGGTTGAGAGTCGAGTCGGTTGCCCGCCCGGTTTCGGGCAGAAGGAGCGCTCCGAATGCAGGGGAGAGTAGGGCTGTAAGTGCCGCTGATCTCTTCAGAAAACCTCTACGATCTGAGAAAAAATCGCTGGGGCGGGAATCCCGTTCGACTGCTGCCATGGTAGTATCCTTCAATACTCATATCTCTTGAGCACACGGAAAGATACATCCAAACGCCTGACCTGGCCAGATCAAATTTGATGGAATGGATGGCGAGAAATCTCGTTTACGGTCAAATGGCCAGCGGTCAAAACGCGTACTCGCCCGATCTCGTAAACTATCGGTAACAAGCAGACGAGGCAGAGTTTTCCGACTTATTCCAGCTTCTTATTGCAGCTTCGCGTACTTGGCCTTAGCTTTCTTCAGGGAGACACGTTTTACCGCTGACTCTCGCGGATTCATTTCCGCCACGCCCTTGTTCACTTGTGCGCAGTCCCTGCGCAACAGCAGGCTCTAGCCACCCAGAAAGGGGTGAATGAGGTTTCTGCACCGAAACCAAAATTACAGCGTTTTCTTTGACTTCCAGCCGCCTGCGCCTTAGCATGGCTCGACCCTTTGGGGCGGGGATATGCCTTGCTCGATCAGACCATTTCACATTACCGGATCGTCGAAAAACTCGGTGGCGGCGGGATGGGTGTGGTCTATAAAGCGGAGGACACGCGTCTCGGCCGCTTCGTCGCTCTCAAGTTTCTTCCCGAAGGTCTGGCGCAGGACCGCCAGGCCCTCGAGCGCTTTCGGCGCGAAGCCAAGGCCGCGTCGGCGCTGAATCATCCCAACATCTGCACGATTTACGACATTGGCGAGGAAGGCAATCGCACGTTCCTCGTCATGGAGTTCCTCGACGGCGTCACACTCAAGCACCTGATCGGCAATCGCGCGATGGAATTGGAAACAATTCTGTCGCTGGGCATCGAGATCGCCGATGCCCTCGATGCGGCGCACGCCGGCGGCATTGTTCACCGCGACATCAAGCCCGCGAATATCTTCGTCACCAAGCGCGGGCATGCCAAGATTCTCGATTTCGGCCTGGCCAAGGTGGAGGCGAGCGCGACCACATCCGGAGAAACGCCTGACGTAACGGCGCCCACGGCGGTTGCCGTCGAAGAGCATTTGACCAGTCCCGGTTCAACCCTGGGCACGGTCGCCTATATGTCGCCGGAACAAGCCAAAGGGAAAGAACTCGATTCGCGCACCGATTTATTTTCCTTCGGCGTGGTGCTTTACGAAATGGCCACGGGAACGTTGCCGTTCCGCGGAGAAACTTCGGCCCTGATTTTTCAGTCGATTCTCGATCGCGCTCCGGTTTCTCCGATCCGATTAAATCCTGACCTGCCGCCGAAGCTGGAAGACTCCATCAACAAGGCGCTCGAGAAAGATCGCAATCTGCGCTACCAGAGCGCAGCGGACATTCGCGCCGACCTGCAGCGACTGAAGCGCGATACCGACAACGGACGCGCCGTCGCGCACAGTTCGGGCTCGGTGCCCGTCGCGGCAGCGCTGACTCCGCCGACAGCAGCGACTGTGCCGCCGCCAGCATCAGCTTCGTCGCATGCGACAGCCGTGTCGTCAGCCACATCGCAGACTGCGGTCGCGGCTTCATCAACACTGACTCCCCCAATACCTGTTCCCTCAGCCCTGAGCCCTTCAGCCAGCGCTCCTTCATCCGGTCTCAGAAAGATTTCGAAAATACTCGTTCCCGCGGTCGCGGTCGCACTCGCGCTATTCCTGGCATGGCACATTTTCTTTGGCTCCGGAAAGTCCGCCAAGCTCACCGAGAAAGACAGCGTGCTGCTCGCCGACTTCGTCAACACCACCGGCGACTCCGTTTTCGACGGCACGCTGAAACAGGCGCTGGCCGTGCAACTGGAGCAGTCGCCTTACCTCAATATTTTTCCGGAGTCCAGACTTCAGCAGGCGCTGCGCTACATGGGCCGCTCCGCCGACCAACGCGTCACCAAGGATGTGGCCCGCGAAATTTGTTTGCGCGAGGGCGTCAAGGCCATGCTGACGGGATCCATCTCCAGCCTCGGCAGCCATTACGTGATCACTCTGGAAGCCGTGAACGCGCAGACGGGAGACACGCTGGATCGGGAACAAGTCGAGGCCGAGAGCAAAGAGCAGGTACTCAAATCGCTGGATCGCGCCGCCAGCAGCCTGCGAGAAAAACTCGGCGAGTCGATCGGGTCGGTAGAGAAATTCGCCACGCCGCTGGAAGCAGCCACGACTTCGTCACTGGATGCGCTGAAGGAGTACAGCCTGGGCGAGGCCGCGCACGCCAAGTTTGACGACGATGCAGCCCTCCCGCACTTGAAGCGCGCCGTCGAACTCGACCCCAACTTCGCGATGGCATGGGCCGTGCTCGGCGTCGCTTACAGCAACCTTACCGATAAACACAACTCCAACGAATGTCTTCAGAAAGCATTCGATCTCAAGGACCGGGCGAGCGAACGGGAGCGGTTCTACATTTCCGGCCACTATTACGACACTTTCAAGAACGACGCGGACCAGGGCGCCCGGCTGTTAGAGCAGTGGAAGGAGACCTATCCTCGGGATGATGTTGTGCGCGACAACCTGGCCCTGCTTTACTCAGGGATGGGTCAGCCCGAAAAAGCGCTGCCCAACGCCATCGCTGCGATGCAGCTCGATTCGAAGGACCCTTTCGCCTATCAGAACCTCTCTGCCATCTACCTGTCTCTGAACCGGTACGACGAAGCGAAGGCCATTGCCGAGCAGGCCATTGCGCAAAAAACCGCGCCCTGGACGGTATACATAACGTTGGCCCATCTCGACTTCATTCGCGGCGATGAGAGCGATCTGCAGCATCAGATGGAGCATTCCGCCGGCCGGCCCGAAGAGCCGGTCATACTTTCTATCTATGCCGAAAGCCGGTGCGCGCTGGGAAAAATCAAGCTTGCCCGCGAATTTTACGCGCGCGCGGTCGCGGCCTCTCAGGCCAGAGGATACAAAGAGTCTGGATCAGAAGCTCTGAGCAACGAGGCGAGTTGCGACGCCCGAACCCGCTTCTTTCCCGAGGCGCGAAAAGAGGCCACCGCGGCTCTGGCTCAGTCTGACACTCCGGATACGCGTGCCTCTGCTGCCGAAGTATTTGCCAGAGCGGGCGACGCCCCGCGGGCGCAGAAACTGGTCGACGATCTTGCCAAGGAGTTCCCTTCCGATACTTTGCTCAGCCAGGTGCGCCTTCCCGTGGTGCAAGCTCTGCTGAGTCTGCAACGGAATCAAACCGCGGAGGCCATCGCGCAGACAGAATCCGCCGTCCCGTATGAACTTGGAGGTGAACCGCGAGGCTCGGGTTACGATCCCAACTATGTTCGCGGCGAAGCGTTTCTCGGCGCGCACGACGCAGAGAAAGCTGGCGCCGAATACCAGAAAATTCTCGACCATCGCGGAGTTGCCTCCACCAATGTGCTCTATTCGCTGGCTCATTTGGGTCTCGGCCGCGCTTATGCCCTGCAGGGGGACACGGCGAAAGCGAAGACCGCCTATCAGGACTTCTTTGCAATCTGGAAAGATGCCGATCCGGATGTGCCGATTCTCAAAACGGCCAAAGAAGAGTACGCAAAGCTGAAGTAGGTGCCGACCCGGCTGTCTCTCTGCTTGAAGCTTCTCCTTCGATTGCCGAGCAAACCAGATCGGCGCAGATCAGTTCCAGTGCAGCTCGGACCAGGGCGGATCAGTTCGGCCAGATCAGTGGAACGTACCCCATTCCCACGAATCGTCGATTGCCTCACCCAGCAGATCCTTGACCAGACCCTTCAGTTTCTTCCGCTCACCGCGGAAGGTGACTTCGCGCCCATCCGCACCCTTGATGGGGAAACTCTTGGCGGTGATGCCGTGCTCGGTCAGGTAGTGCTCAACTTCGTTGAGGCCCGGCTCCTCGCCGCGCCCGTACTGCCGAATCTTCTCTTGGCTCGACCGATGCGTCCAAGCGGTAATCGCGGTGATTGGGTCTAGGCTCATGTTCCTTGGTCCTTTGGCGCGGTACGCCTCGCAGGCCGAATTGCGCCTTTTCTGGCCGAAGTGCGCCTCTCGGGCCAACGATGAACAGAAGATCAGGTGCACCTTTCCTGCGAATCGTTCAGCCCACAGGACGACATTAAGGTTTAGACCAATTTCATGAAAGATTACATTGCACTGGTTACTGTGGAGTTACATAAGTTTGCCCGTCAGATCGCGGGGTTCGTCCGAGCAGCCGGCGGCAGCGGTCGCTGCGTAGGGTGGGGCCAATGAGTACTATCTGATTACGTAAATCATCGCGCAGCATCTCCGCTACTTCGATTGGAGATCGCTCTTCAACGGTGCTATATCGCCGGCTGCTTCCTCGTTCCGTAGCCCGAGACACTAAACCGGCAAACACGTCTGAGTACTCGGGGAACTTGCCCGCCACGAACGGCGCTATCCCTGCCAAACATGTTGACCGCAGATGCACGGCACGGTTTCCGTGGGTTTTTGTTTGGTTAATTGCTGTTTGCAGATCGGGCAGGGTTTAGTCATCGTGTAAATCATAAGTCTTGCTCCTCCGCGCCACCGCTCGACGATCACAAATGCGCATGGCGAGTTCGTCTATTTGTTATCGGGATTGCTGTGACGCCAGTTCCAGTAGACGGTCTGCTGCCGGGTACTCAACTGAACGAAATCCCGCTTTTCGTGGTGCTCGGTCTGGTACCGTTGGTAGGAGCGGTCTTCGTTGGCGTCCCAGTTGTGATAGTCCTTGTGGCTCTTGTCGTAGTAACGCTTGTTGTTCTCGGCTTGTTTATTTTCGTGGTTCCTATCATCTTGCGGGCTGGCAGCGGCCATCATTGCAACAGGTGCGGCCAGGGCCGCAGTCAGAAGAAGCGAACTGAGATATCGGTATCCACGGTGCATGTAGTCTCCTTGGGCGCGAAATTCACATCCGCAGAATCCCGCTAACATCACTGTCTGCTCTGAGCGCTCCAAAGTCTGGTCAATACTGCTCGGCGGTGGCTCGTGAGCAAAACTCCAATACTTGATCTGTATTGATCGTTGGGATTTCGCTCTTTGCCTTATGCTGCTCCTAACCGTTCAAGCGAGGCATTTATGGGTCGCAGCCATTTCCCAGAAATACCGTGCATACTGTGCCGTAAGCCCGTGGATTCAGGAATTGACCTGCGCGCTGATGAAAGCGGCAGGGCCGTCCACGAGGAGTGCTACGTTCAGCAGATCATGCGTTCTTCCAGCAATCCCGCTGCGGCAATGATGGCCTACTGATTTAACTGCCCGTGTTGATTAAGCCAAGGCTGGCCCAGTCTCATACGACCGTCGTCGTCCCAGTCCCACTTTACAAGCGCGTCGTCTTCTGCGAGGGTTTCCTGACTAATGTTGGGGACGAGAGTCTCGGCCTTGCCGTCCTTGCCGAAAGGAGCTGAGCAAGCTCAGGGTGCGAAGTACGAATCGAAGACGGGTTCCAAATGATGATGGGTTCGACGACAGCGTAGTGCTGTTTTAGCGTTTTAGCAGGTAGAACGCTGGCAGTCGTCCTGCACAGGCGGGGATCGGGGGCCGAACGAAGGAGCGAAGCGAAAGTCAGAGCTGGAAGGATTCGATTCTGGGTCAAAAACAGTCAGTTTAGAGGTGGCACCACACCCCAAAGCGCCACGCGGGATGGACTGAGCTTGTCAACTTCGAGGCATCCGATAGGACCGCAGCTCGGTCACAATTGTGGTCACAAAATGGCGCGATTCCGGGATCTCCGTTCTTCCAAATGTTGTTGCTAGATTCAATGGTCGTGAAAACTGAATCTCGGGAACCCAGTGATAACAAACGACAAACGGGGCTTAAGTCGTTGAGGACTCAAGCCCCGTCCGGTGGACTGTTTGGGATTGACCAAGAGGTGGTCACTCTACGTGGCCTCTACGGCAACTCCGGGATTCCTGACCGACCTGCGTCAGGCGGATCCAATCCTAATTCACCGGTAGTGTGCGGGCTGTAGCTTCCGGCGCGTCGTGCAGTGTTTCCCGCGTCCGAAGCCCCGCTTAGAGCGACCCGCTCTAAGTCTCAGCCACCTCACCTGGTCTTTGAACATCCCAACTACTGCCATCAGAACTTATCATCCGACCACCTCCTTTCCGGTGTTGGCTCGAAGTTAACGCTGGAGGCGAATTGTTGTCAATACCGTCAGAGTGACATACCGTCAGATTGACTCTTGCCAGACAAGAATGCGTGCCCGGGGATGGGGTCATGGGAACCTTCTCCCGGAGAAAGGAAATGGACGCGATTAATTTCATGACTGAGCAATTTTGATCAGACCGTAGGGGAGTAACGATTGTAGGGTCACTCTGCAGAGACGTAAAAGAACGTACCCTCCCCCGTCCCCCGTTCTTCGTCTCGGCTGGCCGGCCAAGGAAATCAGCGAGCCTGCTGCGTCGCTGAAGCGGATAGGGTGCCGCACAATGCCGCTGATTTCATTGGCAGAGGCCTGGCAGGTAGGAAAAAGAAAGTGGGAAAAGATAATGAAGTCGCGTGCGATTCGTTTCTTGTCTCTCTCGTTCTCGCTGCTTCCCCTGTTGGGACTCAGTGCTTATGCCACCTCCGTCAACCTTGGGACCGCCGGCAACTATGCAGTGCTGGCTGGGTCGACCGTCACTAACACCGGCTCCAGCGTGCTTACGGGAGACCTTGGCGTCTGGCCAGGCACCGCAGTCACCGGATTTCCCCCGGGAATGGTCACCGGAGGAACCATAAACGCAGGCAACGCGGCGGCGCAGACAGCGGAATCTGATCTGACCACGGCTTACAATACCGCGATGGGCTTGAGCCGAACCGGTACGTTGACAGGGCAGAATCTGGGAGGGATGACGCTAACCCCCGGCGTATATTTCTTCGCCAGCTCGGCTCAATTGACTGGGGCACTTACCCTCAACACTCTGGGCAATCCCAACGCCGTGTTCGTTTTTCAGATCGGGAGTACGCTCACAACGGCGAGCGCCTCGTCGGTTATTTTCACAAATAGTTTGTCAGACTCGAACGTTTATTGGCAGGTGGGCAGCTCCGCCACGCTGGGAACTGGAACGACGTTTGAAGGGAATATTCTCGCGCTCACCAGCATTACCCTGACTACCGGCACAACCATCGGATGCGGCAGCGCTTTGGCCATTAATGGTGCGGTGACGTTAGACAGCAACGTCATTGGGGGTGGCTGCAGCAGCGGAAGCGGAGGAAGCGGTGGAGGGGGTACGACGACGGTTCCAGAACCCGGCACTCTGGGCTTGCTAGGGACGGGACTCGCACTTCTGGCCGGCGTAGGAGGTCGGAGACTGCGCATCTAGCCGCCCCTACGTTCCCCAGAGTCGCGTTCTCTCCCGGTTCCAGGAGGCTGTAGCATCTGCGATCACCAATGTCAGGTCAAAAGCGGAGCGGTGGGCCGTTCGCGGGCGAAACCATTCCCCCAGGATTTCGATGCGGCTGTTCATCAGCCGATCGCACTCCGAAGCGGGGGCGGGCGAAGGGGGAGGATCTCGGCGATGGACTTGCCGAATCGCGTAATCTGAATCGGTTTTTCGTCTTCCCCACGGAGTCGAGCAGCGCCAGGCACTTCACGGTAAACTCAAAGATCGCAATTTCCTTCATGACCGCAATTGGACCAGGGGCAACATCGGTCATGGCAGTCCAAAGGCATACACTGCGCTCCCCGCTGCAATTGCCACATGCTGTTTTCCGTCGACCGCAAAGGCCATGGGCGGGGCATAGACTGCGCCGCCCATCTGAAAATGCCAGACAGGTTTGCCGGATGCCGCGTCAAAGGCGATGAAGTTTCCTTCCGCGTCGCCGCTGAACACCAGGCCACCTCCGGTCGAAAGCACCCCCGACCAGGTCGGCGAGGTGTGCTCGAACTTCCACTTGATCTGCCCGGTTGCCGGGTCGATCGCCTTCAGAAATCCGGTATATGGCTCCGCCTCTTCCGACGGAAAATACGCGCTGCCGTAATAAGCGTGGCCCGCCTCATAGGGCTGCGGAGCGGTGCTGAAAGTGTCGCACTGATCGCGCGCCGTCACATAGAACAACCCGGTCGCCGGATCGTAGGTCGGAGCCATGAAGTTCGTGGTTCCGAGCGCTCCCGGGCAAACGGTACGCCCCGCAAGCGTTGGCGACGATTGACTGTTCGCCACCGGGCGCCCCTCTGCGTCTTTTGTGTCGCTCCATGTGGTCTTGCCGTAGGCATTCGCTGACAGGAGTTTGCCGTTGGTGCGATCGATGACATAAAAAAATCCATTCCGATCAGCCTGGGCGATCAGATGCTTGCCGCCAGCCTCGATCATCACTGGAATCTGCGTCGCATCCCAATCATGCTCGTCGTGCTTGGTGAACTGGAAATACCAGTTCATGGTGCCGGTGTCGGCGTTCAACGCCAGCAGGGAATTGCTGTAGAGGTTGTCGCCTGCCCGCCCCGCGCCGCGATTCGACGGCGCAGGATTTCCCGTCGGCCAGAAAATCTGATTCGTAGCCGGATCATAGGTTCCCGTGTTCCAGGCCGGGGCCCCCCCCGTTTTCCAGGAATCGCCTTGCCAACTTTCATGCCCGGGTTGGCCTGGCCCCGGAACCGTATAGAAGCGCCATTTGCGTTCCCCCGTCGCCGCGTCATACGCATCAATAAACCCGCGCACTCCATACTCCCCGCCGGAAATACCGATCACCACCAGACTCTTCACCGCGAGCGGCGCCACCGTGAAGCTATACCCAGTGCGGTAGTCGGCCGCGACCCTGTCCCAGACAACATTTCCCGTTTTCGCATCGAGCGCGATCACATGGGCATCGAGGGTTCCCAGAAAAACTTTGTCGCCCAGAATCGCCAGCCCGCGATTCACTCGCCCGCAGCAGGGGCGAATGTCTCCCGGCAGTTGCCGCTGGTACATCCAGAGGGGACGTCCCGTGCGCGCGTCGAGTGCGAAGGCGCGGTCCTCCTGCGCGCTGGCATAGAGAATTCCGTCGACCTCCAGCGGCGAAGTCTCCAGCTTGCCGGTCGCTCCCGTCTGATAAACCCACTTCGCAACCATGGTATGCGCGTTGGCCAGATTGATCTGATCGAGCGCGCTGAACCGCTTCCCGGCGTAGTCGCCCGAGTAGGTCATCCAGTTCTGCGGTTCCTTGGCCGAATTAACCAGCCGTTCGAAGGTGACCTGCGCTTGTCCCCAGCTCGATATCATCAACCCAAACAATCCCGTTGCCAGGATCGCCGCCTTAATTCTGAGACCAACATGGAAGAGCGGCCCTTCCCGGGCCGCCTCACGAACCGCGAAGGGGAAGGCCTTCAGCCCCCTCCGGCCACCATGGCTGAAGCCCGCGCCGGGCAGGTCTCCGCGACCCGGCCCTGAAGCGCCGCTCTTCCAGGGTGGTCGCGAGCCTTCAGAAATTCGGCCCCAACCTCTTTCGATCCTCTGATTCGCCGCCCCCCTCGTCATTTCGCCCCCACGCTGCTTAAGTAGGCCACAATGTCTTCAAGATCTTTGTCGCTTAGAAAGTCGGTGCCATAGGTCGGCATGGCAGACTGCCGGCTCTTCTGAAACGATTTCAGGTTGTCTTTCTCCAGCAGATGAATCTGCTCGCTGGTGTCCATGATTTGCACGCTGAAGCTGTCTTCGTTCAGCGTTATGCCCTTGATTTGCTTTCCGTCTGCCGTGACCACAGTGACGCTCTCGTATTCCTGCGGAAACTCCTTGGTCGCCTCCGTCAACCCCCATGCCAGCCTTCGGCTCGGATTACGCACCGAATCGATGATCGCTTCGCGTGTCCGCGACCCGCCCACTGCAGTTAAGTCGGGACCGAGCCGGCCTCCCTTTCCCGCAACCATGTGACACAACGAGCAATTCGCGTCGCCGTAAAACAAATCCTTGCCCCGGGCAGCATTGCCCTTCGCGTTGGCCGGAACTTTCACTTCCTGGCTGCGAAGATAGGTGATGATCTGCCAGATTTCTTCATCCGTCATTCCCACGCCCTGCCCATTAGTCCCATTGGCCGGCATGGCAGTTCCGGGAATGCCGTTGCTGATCACCTGAAACATCTCCGCGTCGGAGTGGGCATGCTTCTTGACTGCCCGCGTCAAATCGGGACCGCGCCCTCCGCCGTGAGCGCCCAGCCCGTGGCACAGCGCGCAGTTGATGCGGAACTCATACTCGCCCGCCTTGGCTGCTTTGGCGGTGCCCGCCAAGGGATTACGGTCGTCCGCGTTCGCTCCAATCCTTAGCATCGCCAACGCGAGGAGCCCCATGCAGCCTGCCCTGAACATGAACTCATCCTTCCCGGAATTGGCCGCATTCTACGCTCTTAGAGCGAGATTGCAGCTTGGGAAATTGCGGGCTGTCGGGAGAGTGCCAGAACCTTCTCCGCCGGTACATGGCCGGCGGGCATCTGCCGCCAGCACCTTTGGCTCTTCTACACTGAATATCTGGCTTTCCGATGGCGATCTTACTGAGGCCAGGAAGGTATTTTCCCTAGGCCGCCAAGTTGTTGATTATTCAGCCGTTCCACCGAAAGGCGTGGGGCTGAGGAAGGCCCAGATGGGCCAGCACGCGATAGGCAAATTCGCGCGCCATTTCATCTAAAGATGCGGGCCGGTAATAGAAGGCCGGAATCAGCGGGAAGATAGTGGCTCCGGCGTCGGCGGCCCGGTACATGTTGCGGATGTGGACTTTATTGAGGGGCGTCTCGCGTACGCACAGCACCAGGGGTCGCTTCTCTTTAAGGGAAACGTCAGCCGCGCGCTCAATCAGGTGCGAGGCGACGCCGTTGGCGATCCGAGCCAGAGTGCCAACGCTGCAGGGGATGACGATCATGGCGTCGGCGGGATAAGAACCGCTGGCCACATTGGCCCCAATATCGGCGTTGGATTGTAGGTGGATTTTAGGGATTCTGCGCGAGTTGATCGACTTCCCGGACGAGGGACCGAGAAGTCGGCCGATCAGGTTGGACCGGCCCTTCAGGCTCAACTCTTCGGCCATGACTCGCAGCGCGCTGTCGGAGGCGATAAAGTTTACGGTCTCGATGCGCTGGTCGCGCTCGACGGCCAGCAGTAACTGCCGCAGAAAAATGACGCCACTGGCCCCCGTGGTGGCGATAGTCAGATTCAGCGGCGGACGGTTGAGCACAGACGAGGTCCTTTTCGAATGAAACGCCTTGCGGCATTTAGAGCGAACGGCAGATCGAGCCGCTTCACCCCCGCCGGGCAAGGGCGGCATGTGATAGCCCGGCACCTGAGCGCCGGGTCGGAGAACGGAAAAGGAGCTAGCCCTGCAGCGACGGCGTCGAGTCTCTACCGAACTCCGGAGCATAGGGAGTCGATGGACTAGAAGTCAAGCGAGGCACAGAGCGACCCATGGCTAGCACCGCCAATCTTCGATCCCGCCGCAGCGCCGCCCAGCTGCACGCGCTGGCAGGAGTCGAACGCGAAATCCGCGCCCAGGATGCGCACCACCGCCGCAAGTATCTTCGCGAATTCAATCAGGCCTTTCGCCGTTACGATGGGCTGCTCGATGCCGACCAGCTTCAATGCGCCCTGCACTCCGCGGACGTAGTCCTGATCGGCGATTACCACGCGCTGCCTGCCGCGCAACGCCATGCCGGGTCTTTGATGGAGCAGCGCGCGCTGGCCGGCGACCGTCCCGTGGTGCTCGGGGTTGAAACCATTTATGCCCGCGACCAGCACATCCTCGACGAGTGGTGGCGCCGCGAAATTGACGAGAACGAACTTCGCCAGCGCATCCGCTTCGATCTCGACTGGGGATACGACTGGACTCCGTTTTACGATTTGCTGGTGACCGCGCGCGATCACGGCGAAGCTCTCTACGGCCTTGACTGCATGCCGCGCGACGATCTGCGCAAAATTGGCGCCCGCGACCGTCACGCCGCTGCGAAAATCGCCGAAACTCGCCTGCGTCATCCCGACGCGGTGATCTTCGTGTTGTTTGGCGAGTCGCATCTCGCTCCCGGGCATTTACCGCGCGAGGTGCACCGATTTCTGCCCGGTGCAAAGATCCTCACTGTGTTGCAGAATATTGACGCGCTGTACTGGCGCGCGGCCGGAGAGCGTACGGACAAAGTTGAAGCGGTCCGTGTCAACGACGACGTGTTGTGCGTCTTTAACGCGACACCGCTTGAGAAATACGAAAGCTACCGCTTGTTTCTCGATCAGTGGAGCCGCTCGGACGATGGTCCCGATTTCGCTCCCACCATTTACAACCTGATCGACAGTCTGGCACGCTTCCTCGAGATTAACCGCTACTCGCCACATAACGGCACGCAGCCGAAATTTCTGGTCGACATGCTGCCCGAGGTTTATGGCGGGCCGTCCGGCGCCATGCTGCGCCGCTTGCTGTCGCGCAAGGGCATTGCCGAGGCGGAGCGCGACGCTATGCTCGCCTGTGTCGAAGAGCGCGGCAGCGCCTACCTGCCGAAGGTGAATGCCTTCTATTTTCGCGAGTTCCAGATGCTCCACGCCGCCGAAGATGCGACGCGCTTCCTGCATCAGGCCTGTCAGGGTTTGCCGCAGCGACTCAATGGCAACTCAGACGAGCGCAGCGCCGTAAGGGAAAATGATCCGCGCAACAATGCGATCGACAATTTCTACGCGCTGCTGATCGAACACGCCGTAGCCTATTTCGGCTCGCGAGTGCTCTATCCCTCGCGTCCCGTCCCGGAAGACTCGTCGCCACTATCCCGCACGGCTTGCGAAAGGCTGGCGCAGGCTTCAATTCGTGCCGACAAGAGTAAGTTCGACTCCACCGCACGGGACCTGGGCCATCGCATCGGAAACCAGATTTATGACGCCTATCTTGCGGGCAAAGTGGCGCCCAGCGGTCTGCGGCGACTGTTTCTGGCGCATCTCAACGAGCCTGGGCTGGCCCGCAAAGTGTGCGCCACCGTGATTGCCAAACTGCGCTCATTTACCAGTCCGCCGCGCTAGGCGCCGTCCCCGGGCTGGCTGGCATCCCCCGGATGCTAATCTAGATCTCGGCCGGGCTGAATTCCGACCGCTGCGTGCTTCGTGAACGCTGAATCCATTCGCAAACTTTTCGACCAGGTCCGCAAAGGCAAACTGACGCCAGACGACGCGGTCGCTCGCCTGCGGCATTTGCCCTTCGAGGATATTGGCTTCGCCAAGATCGACCATCATCGCGCTCTGCGTGCCGGCATGCCGGAGGTCATTCTCGGGGAAGGCAAGATGCCGGCGCAGGTGGCAGAAATTTTCGCTCGCCTCGCTGAGCACGGCGGCAACATTCTGGCCACGCGCGCCAGCGAAAAACAATTTGCCGCGGTCCAGAAAAAAGTTCACGCCGCCGAATATCGCGATCTCGCCCACGCCATCGTTCTGCAGCGCGATCCCAAGAAATACGGCAAGGGCATCGTTGCCGTGGTCTCCGCCGGAACCAGCGACATCCCGGTGGCGGAAGAGGCCGTGGTCACCGCCGAAATCATGGGCAACGAAGTCGAGCATTTCTACGACGTCGGCGTTGCGGGCATTCACCGCCTGCTGGCCAATCGTGAAGCGCTGACGCGCGCACGCGTCGTCATCGTCTGCGCCGGCATGGAAGGCGCCCTCCCCAGTGTTGTCGGAGGTCTGGTCGGCGTTCCCGTCATCGCCGTTCCCACCAGCGTGGGTTACGGTGCATCGTTCAAAGGATTGGCCGCGCTGCTCGGCATGCTCAATTCCTGCGCCTCGAACGTCAGCGTGGTCAACATCGATAATGGATTCGGGGCCGGCTACGTCGCCTCCCTGATCAACCGCTTGCCTTGAGTTTGCGCCCCACAAAATACCGGCAGAACGAAAAAGAGCGCGGGCTCGTGGCCGCGCTCTTCTGCTCACCGCTGCATCAACGCTACAGTCCCTTTTTATAGTCCCTGCTGGCCCGATTTTCCCTCGACCTGCAGTTTGTTGTCGACGCTGAAGGCGCCGGGGAGTTGATTGGCCTTGAGTCCGGCAATGGTCTTGTCCATCGGGCTATCGACCGATCCGTACAGCGTCACGTGCCCGTTGTCCACGATGATGCGAATCGGACGCGCCGGATCCATCGCGTATTTGCTCAACACAGAATCGCCATAGATGACCCGCATCGCCCGCAATCGCAGTTCATCGTCAAACCTCGATACCGGCTCCAGCGAAACGTTGTCGATTACGTCCTTTACGCCAGCCATCTGGGCGATAGCGGCGAGAGCTTCCTCGCGGCCCAGGCCGGTTCGATCCTGGCCCTCGAGCGCGACCACGCCATCCTTCACGGCCAGCGCGAAATAGTCGAAGGTGTTGTCATACCCGACGCGCACGTAACGCAGCTTCTTGGCCAGTTGTTGCTCAAGTTCGGCGTCGGTCACGTTCTTACCTGCGACATTCACCAGGTTGCGCACCGCCTGCGTGTGGCCCGCTTTGCGCGCTAGCTTTGCGGCGTCCAGCTTGCCCTGGTAGAGATCAACCGAGCCAGTGAGAGTCACGATACCCTGTTCAACGGTGGCTTTCACATTCCGGAACTCGTTCTTGGCCGTCAGTTTCTGCATCACCGTCGTCTGCATTTGATTGTCGTACCGCGAAGCGGGGCTAGTCTCAGCCGTAAGCGTTGCCCCCAACAGTCCCCCCGCCAGCAGCGCCGAGGCCACTTTCACTAAGGTCATATTCTTTTTCTTGCTTATTGCCGCGGTCATAAATGTTGCCTCCGTTCCGATGCACGAATCTTTACGAATTAACTATCTGGTTAATTCGTTCGATGCCGATGGTCGGGCCGAAGATGTCCGCCGCGAGTCCAAAACCTGGCGGTCAGGAGACAGCAATTCAGCAAAACTTTTTATTTCGGGAGGTGTTTCTATTAGCGGAGAAGCCGGCGATATTTCTTCCCCGTCGCTCGCGGCGTTCGGGCGTCAAAAAGCTGGTGGCAAGCTGCAAGAACGCTGTCCCAACGAGCCCGGCCCGGGAAGCACTCCGGCTTCGGACGGTCTCGTTTTCGGACGGTCTCGTTTTAGGATTACCCCGGTAACTTTCGACTCGGTACTCCGCGTTCTACCATGCCCTTGGACTGCGCATTCGGAGGGGATTCGCGGATGGGGGAACGTGTCACCCAAACAGGGCGGGCGGACTTAACCCGCGCTCGCCGGCTCAAGCAGGCGCTGAAAAGCGGAGCTCCGCCTGCATTTGTAAGGCCTGAAAACGCCCTGCCCGGAAAGGTTCAACCGGGAAACGGCGCCTCGCCCACCAACGGGGCGTGCTCCGAACATTCGTGCCCGGTCCCTCCACTCCTCGAACCTGGCAGAAAGAATCAACAGAGCCCCGAGCGCCGCCTGCAATTTCTGGAACAGATGTTTCAGGCATCGCCCGACGGATTGAGCATCGCGGATAGCAGCCATCGCGTGCTCCTGGCCAATGAAACCTTTGTGCGCATGTTCGAATATGAAGCGGCCGAAGTGGTAGGGCAGCCCCTGGAAAATCTGGTGGTGCCTCCGGACCGGCTGGCGGAGTCCCATTGGGTGACCGAAGCACTGGCGAAAGGCCAACGCATCACCCTCGAAACGCAGCGCCGAAAGAAAGACGGAACTCTGCTCGATGTTTCCATGTCCTGCGCGCCCCTTCTGCTGGATGGAAAGATGGCGGGCTTCTACGCCGGCTACCACGATATTTCCGATCGCAAGCGAGTGGAGGCGCTGAGTTCAGCGCTCTACCGGGTCGCGGAGAAGAGCAGCAGCGCTCACGATCTGCAACAGTTTTTCGCCGCCGTCCACGGCATTGTGGATGAGTTGATTCACGCGCGGAACTTCTACATCGCGCTTTACGATCCCGCCTCCGAGTTGCTTACTTTCCCTTATTTCGTCGATGAGCAGGACTCAGCACCGTCTCCGAAGAAACTGGCCCGCGGACTTACTGACTACGTCATTCGTGCAGGACAACCACTGTTGGCAACTCCTGAAGTGCTGCAGGCCATGGAAGAGCGCGGCGAGGTTGCGCGCAACGGATCGCGCTCCCTCGACTGGATGGGCGTTCCGCTGAAAGTCAACAGCCATACGTTTGGAGCCTTGGTGGTCCAGACTTACTCCAAGAACATCCGCTACGGCGAGCGTGACAAGGAGATTCTGACCTTCGTGGCGCGGCAACTGGCCAGCGCAGTGGAGATCAAGAGAAACGAGCAGGCGCTGCGCCGATCCGAGGCGCGCTACCGCTCTCTGGTGCAGAGCTCGGTCTACGGAATCTACCGCTCCAGTCTGGAAGGAAGATTTCTGGACGTGAATCCCGCGCTGATCACGATGTTGGGATACGGATCGGCGGAAGAAGTGCTATTGCTCGATCCCACGAAAGATGTGTTCGCGCATACCGAAGAGCATACGCGGCTGATCGAAGAATTCCGCCGCACCGGACGTCTGGACGGAATCGAAGTGCAGTGGAAGCGCCATGACGGCAAGGCCATCACCGTGCGCATCAGCGGCCGGGCAGTGAGCAGCGCGGACGAGCCGGCAGATGTCCTGGAGGCAATTGCCGAAGACGTCACGGACCGCCGGGTGCTGGAGGATCAGTTCCGCCAGGCGCAAAAAATGGAAGCCGTGGGACGACTCGCCGGGGGAGTGGCACACGACTTCAACAACCTGCTGATGGTGATCAGCGGCTATGCGGAAGTAATGTTGGCCGAGCTAGAACCGGAAAACGTGCTGCGCGAGAAGGCATTGGCCATTCAGCAGGCGTCGGACCGCGCGACCACGTTGACCCGGCAGTTGCTGGCCTTCAGCCGCAAGCAATTGCTGGAACTGAAAGTCGTCGACGTGAATGCCATTGTCGCTGACATGGAGCGCCTGCTCCGGCCTCTGATTGGTGAAAATGTGGAGTTCATTACCAGCCTGACTCCCGAGGCGGCTCACACCCGCGCCGACGCTGGCCAGTTGGAACAAGTATTGATGAATCTTGTGGTGAACGCCAAGGACGCAATGTCCGCCGGGGGAACGCTCACCATTCAGACCGAAAAAATCGTCGTGGATGAGAATCATCACCGCGGACCAACCTTCATCCGGCCTGGCCACTACGTCATGCTTTCGGTCAGCGATACGGGCATGGGCATGGACAAGGAAACCCAGTCACGAATCTTTGAGCCGTTCTTTACCACCAAGGAAAAAGGCAAGGGAACGGGGCTGGGGCTCTCGACCGTCTACGGCATTGTGAAGCAGACCGGCGGATACGTAATGGTGCAGAGCGAAGAAGGGCGCGGCGCCACCTTCCAAATTTATCTGCCGCGCGTCGACGGCGTGGCGGAGAAGCATTCGGTTGCTGTGCCGCACGCTGCCCTCGGCGGCAGCGAAACTGTGTTGTTGGTGGAAGACGAGGAATCGGTGCGTCAACTGGTGCGGGAAACGCTCGCGTCCAAGGGATACGAAGTGATGGAAGCGGAAAACGGCGAAGACGGCGTCGCCATCGCCGCTCGGCACAACGGCAAGATCGATCTCGTCATCACCGACGTGGTCATGCCCGGGATGGGTGGTCGCGAATTAGTCAAGCAACTGGCGCAAACCCGTCCGGAAACCAAGGTGCTTTACCTCTCGGGATATACCGAGGATGCGATTGTCAGCGAAGGCACCATTGAAACCGGTGCCGCATTCTTGCAGAAGCCATTCACCCTGCAAAATCTGTCGCGCAAGGTCAGGGAAGTGCTGGGGTAGAGGCTTTTTGTTGAGACCTTAGTCCTCAGATCAAATCTCAGACCTTAAAGCCAAAGCCCTCGCGTCCTCGCTCGGAACCAATCTCATGAAATTTTTCTGCGACGCAAACGTCCTATCTGGGGGAAGATAGAGGCAAGGCGAATCCGTCTGCGACGGATCGTGGATAATGGTAGAAGGAACAGGGATCCCATGCTGATTAAGAAGGCGGCGGACGTTGGCTGGTCGGAAGTTACACCCCGGAGTTTGTATTTGAACCGGCGCAAGTTTCTGGCGGGGATGGCGATCGCAGGAGCGGCGGCGGCAACCGGCGTTGGGTTGCGCGAGATCGTTTCGCCTTCGACCACCGGGTTGGCCGGGAGCAAAATTAACGGCATTCAAAAAAGTCCTTTCAGCACGACGGAGGCGATCACGCCTTACAAGGATGTCACCAATTACAACAACTATTATGAATTTTCCACCGACAAGGACGGCCCCGCCAAACTCGCCACCAATTTCCGCACGCGTCCGTGGAAGGTGAAGATCGATGGCCAGGTCGACAAGAAGCAGGAACTCGATGTGGACGCCATCCTCAAGATGGCTGCTCCCGAGGAACGGATCTACCGCCACCGCTGCGTGGAAGGGTGGTCGATTGTTGTGCCCTGGGTCGGCTTCTCGCTGAGCGAACTGATCAAACAAGTGAGTCCTACGAGCAAGGCGAAGTTTGTGGAGTTCACCACGATCTACGATCCCAGGCAGATGCCGGGCCAGCAGCGGCAGGTGCTGGTGTGGCCCTACGTGGAGGGCCTGCGCATGGACGAAGCCATGAATCCGCTGACCCTGCTCTGTTTCGGTATGTATGGAGAGGATCTTCCGAATCAGGATGGAGCGCCGATCCGCATCGTGGTTCCCTGGAAATACGGCTTCAAAAGCGCAAAGGCAATCGTGCGCATCCGCTTCACCGAAAAGCAGCCGCAGAATACCTGGAACATCTCTGCTCCTCAAGAGTACGGTTTCTATTCCAACGTGAATCCGAACGTGGACCATCCCCGATGGAGTCAGGCAAAAGAACGCAGGCTTGGCGAATTCTTCAAGCGTCCGACCCTGATGTTCAACGGCTACGGCGATCAAGTCGCCAGTTTGTACACCGGAATGGATCTGAAGAAGAATTTTTAGGACGGTTGCCAGCGCTCGGCTTCGGCTTTCGGGAGCCCATTTTTTCATTGGATCGGCGTGTCTTTCAACCGAGAGCCGTAAGCCGGACGCCGATTCCGAGCAAAGGTCCGACATTTGGTAAACACACCCCGCTGGCTCAAACCGGTGATCTTCCTTGCCAGCCTCACCCCGCTCGGCTACCTCGTCTGGGAAGGCTGGCACGCGCAGCTGGGCGCCAATCCCATTGAAACCATTGCTCACCGCACGGGCGATTGCACTCTGACCTTCCTGCTCATCACATTGTCCGTCACCCCCGTGCGGAAACTGACTCGACAATACTGGCTGATCGGTCTACGGCGGATGTTCGGGCTGTTCGCCTTCTTCTATGGCACGCTGCATCTCGCGACCTACATCGGGCTCGACAAGTTTTTTGCTGTGCATGAGATGCTCGCCGACATCGCCAAGCGCAGGTTCATCACCGCTGGAATGACGGCGTACGTCCTGATGATTCCTCTGGCACTGACGTCCACCAGGTGGTCGATCCGAAAATTGGGTGGTAAGCGCTGGCAGGCCCTGCATCGTCTGATCTATGTCAGCGCCGCCGCCGGAGTCATCCACTACATCTGGCTGGTAAAGGCAGACCTGAAGAAGCCGCTGGAATACGCTTCCGTGCTGGCGGCGTTGCTCCTGTACCGCGTGATCGCATGGATCGGATCGCGAGCTCCAACCTCGGCGAACGCAAAGCCCCGGGAAAGCTGACTTTATTTGGCGCTGGCGACCCGCCGGCCGTCGAGCCGGCGGCCCGCTCTCGGGGCCGACCTCAGCTGCTGATACCTTCGCTGAGATTGTGCCTCAACCCGACTCAGCACAAGAATGAAAAGCCAAGGCGCGGCCGTCAAGAAATCGACAGCCGCGGCTTGGCTTTTCCTGATGTGCAGCAAACTACTTCTTCTGCAAATGTGCTCCGTGGGGTCGCACCAACGGCGGCACGATGAACATCTGCGGCTTGGCTATGGCGGCACCAGACGCCGCTGGATTCTGGGCAACGAACACCCCAGCCGAGATCTGGCTTTGATCGGCTTCGATAAAGGGGAAGGTCGTGCCATCCACGGTATAGAAAATGAGGCCGAATCCACCGTTCAGGGTACTGCTGGTGCTATTGCCAGTGGTGGCTACGATTTGACCGCGGCCGTTCACCGGTGCGACGTAGGTACCGCTAAGCGCCAGACCATAGGTTGGAGCCCCGGTGGGAGCATAGTTTTCGTCGATCACGCCGGTTACAGTAGCTCCACTGCTGTTGGAGGTGAACTCGGCGACGTCATCCACTTCGACCGAGGTGCCGGTCGATGCATTCGTACCCGAGAGGTTGAGTCCGTAGCCCTGCGACGCGGCAAAGGTTGCGCCGGAGGTCTGCAGATAAGCTGCGCCGCTGGTGATGCCTGAATCGTCAATTTCTAACAGGAGCACCCCGCCGCTCGATGGATATGCGGCATAGCTGGATCCTCCGACGAATGTCGCAAAATTGCTCAGTGTGTATCGGCCAGTTCCGCCCGCCGTGTAATTCGCGCTAAAAGGCGCCCCCAAAGTCGCAGAAACGTTGCCCCCCTCGTTGTAATCTTCACTGGAGGCATTGGTAATGTTGCCGGCTCCGTCAGTGACCATAAACCCACCGGCAGCGAAGGGATCGGCAGAGCTGGATGGATACACGCCTGCCAGCACAAAGGCCAGGGTGCCGGTTGGCATGGTCGTGCTGGTTTGGGAATATGCGTCCCCGGAAAGGGTCGCGGTCTGGTCCATCTCAATAAACTTCAAATGGTTGGCGTCAATGGCGTAAACGTCAAACAGTCCGGAGAATGCCGCGCTGCTAAGAGTCGTCGCCGGACTCGATGAGGGTCCGAGAATCAGCGAACCATTTAGCGGTTCGTTAGCATAGGCGATGATTCCACCCGCATTGACATCTTCGAGGCCCGCAAGGGATCCCCCGCTAATGGTAAAGTTGCCCACGGCCGCATATGGGCTGCCGCTAGAATAGGACCCACCTGACAGACTGAAGGCGTAAGACCCGACGGGCGTTGTGCCCGTGGATTGCAAGTCAAGGGTTCCGCTTCCCGTCGCGGTGACGTTACCGTCAAACTCAGTGACCAGCCCGTGAGAATCGTTTTGCAGAACAAAATCGAGAATAATGTTGCTGCCGAAGGGGGTCTGAATATCGAGCGTCGCCTGCCCGCGTCCGTCCACTCCGACGTGGTAGGTACTGCTACCGCTGATCGGGGCATTCGCGATGGGAGCAATGGCCGGGGAGACCGATGCGAATTCGGCGTCGTTCATGTCCAGCGTTCCCGCGCTAATTCCGCCGTTGCCGTTGGCCGTAAAGGTGCCTACAACCGCATAAGGAGCCCCGTTGACGTCAATGCCCGAGACGGAAAAGACGTAAGTACCGTTGAGATTACTCTTGCTGAAGCCGCCGCTCGGCGGAGCTACGGGATTGGTAACGCTGCTTCCGTTCCCGCCGCAGCCCACCAGGAGCGCAAGCGCGGGAACAATAATCGCGACGAGAAGAACCAGACGATTGCGGAACGACATAACATCCCCCTGACAAAAGGTCTTGGCGCAGAATTGGTCTTCTAAACTCAGGTTAGCACGGTTGAGTGGCCGCTAGATTCAACCCGACCTCGGGCGATAAGTAGCGCGTAAAAAAGGAAAATTCCGAAAATTTACAAGTCTTTACGTTGGAGTCAAGATGTTGGAGTTAAAAGGCGATCGGCTTAGGGATGCACCTCAGCCTCTAGCCCCGCAAGCCTGCGCAAAGAATCCTCATAGGGGGCGCGCGCGACTCCTTTTTCCGTGATGATCGCGGCGACATACTTCGCAGGAGTTACATCAAACGCAGGATTTTCGACTTCCACGCCGTCCGGTACCACCTGTTTTCCGCCGATGTGCGTCATTTCTCTGGGGTTGCGCTGCTCGATGGGAATCCGGCTGCCATCGGGACACGCCAGATCGACGGTCGAGATCGGCGCCGCCACATAGAACGGAATTGCGTGCTCCTTCGCCAGAATGGCGACGGTATAGGTTCCAATCTTGTTGGCCACGTCGCCGTTAGCGGCGATGCGGTCGGCACCGACCACGATCGCCCCGATCTTTCCTTGCTGCATCATCGCGCCCGCCATGTTGTCGGAGATGACGGTGGTCGGGATGCCGTCTTTCATCAGTTCCCACGCGGTCAGCCGCGAGCCTTGCAGGAAAGGCCGAGTCTCGTCCGCGTACACATGGATTTTCTTCCCCTGCTCGACCGCCGCGCGGATGACTCCCAGCGCGGTGCCGTATCCTGCGGTGGCTAGCGCGCCGGCGTTGCAGTGTGTAAGTACTCCGCCCCTGCTCGGCATGAGCGTGGCGCCGTGGCGTCCCATATCCTGGTTGGCCGCGATGTCCTCGGCGTGCATGCGTTGCGCCTCTTCCATCAGATCCTGTTTGATCTGCGGAAGCGGACGAATGCGGATGCGTTCGAACTTTTCCTGCATGCGGCGAATTGCCCAAAACAGATTCACCGCGGTCGGCCGGGTCTGGCCGATAAGGTCACAGATCTGGTCGAGGTCGCGCTTGAGTTCGCCCGAGGATTCCGCTTTCGAATTGTTCACGCCGAGTGCAATGCCCATAGCGGCGGCAACGCCAATTGCCGGCGCCCCGCGCACCACCATGTTGCGAATGACGTCAGCCACCTGCTCATGCGTCGTGCAGGTGACATAGACCTCTTCCATGGGCAGCTTCGTCTGGTCGATGAAGCGCACGCCTTTGTCGGTCCACTCCAAAGTTTGAATCATGCTGGAACTTTCTCAGAACCAATGAAGAATTGGATCATTGAACCATTGCGTCATTCGACTTGTCATCCCAAGCGCAGCCAAGGGCCTGGGCCTCGCTTGCCGGCGGCAAGAACCAGTTTCCTCGCTTTGCGCGGAAGGACAACTCGATGCCTCATGGTCTCGATGATTCTCGAGGATGCAATGCCAAGTGTTCCTGGCGCACATCGTTCGCGGTGAAGATGGAAACGAACGGCACAGTCCCCGCCGCCTTCTCCACATTCGGGCGTCCGCCGGCCTCCTGCCGCTCCACCAGGCACATCACGCCAACAATTTCGAATCCGAATTCGCGCGCCGCTTCAATCGCCTGTACCGTCGAGGCCCCGGTGGTGCAGACATCATCCACAATCACGACCCGCGCACCCCTCTCGCGAAAGCCTTCAATGCGCTGGCCGGTGCCGTGCTGCTTTTCGGACTTTCGCACGAGAAAGCCGTCGACTTCGCCGCTCACCACCGAGACCGCCACCACAATAGGATCTGCCCCCATGGTCAACCCGCCGATGGCCCTGGGCTTCCATCCGCGCCGCTGAATTTCTTCGAGAAAAACTTCCCCGGTCAGGCGCGATCCTTTGGCGTCGAGGGTGGTCGTGCGGCAGTCAATGTAGTAGTCGCTGGTCCCGCCTGACGAAAGTTTGAATTCTCCAAGGCGAAACGACTTCTGGGCCAGCGTACGAAGTAAGTTACGACGCGCAGGATGCATGAAAATCTACGATAACACGCCCGCCATCTTTCAGATTTCAGAAGACCGATGTCGGTAGCAACACAGGCTGGGTTCGCCGCTCGATTTCTAGGGGCGTCCGCGCGCGAGAGCCGTGCTTCGGGCGCTGGAAGGATCTCGCGAGAAGCGTGGCAAGCGCTGCAGTGCAAACGCGCGACCGACCCACTCTGCGTGGTAACCTGAAACTTCCGGTTAGCGGTATAAAGGGCGGCGTTCGTTTGGGCGTGATTTTGAATCCAGATGTGACATTGCGAGGTGTGACATTGCAGAGTTCGTATAAGGTTTCTCTTTTTACGGTTGCTGGCTTTCTTATTTCCGTATTCGCCATGGCGGGCGCCCTCTTCGCCGACGGCACCCGCACCTGGGAGCAATCGAAATTCGAGGACCTCACGAAGGGTTCGGCTAGCGGAGTTGCAATTCGCAGTTCCGGCGGCCTGGAACTGGCTCCATCCTTCAAACTGCTCTATGCGACGCCGTCGACCTACATCTGGGCCGTGGCCGCCGACGAATCAGGAAATGTGTATGCCGCCACCGGATCTCCGGCGCGCGTCTACCGGATTGCGCCCGACGGCACCGCGACCATCATTTTTGAGCCGCAAGAATTGCAAGTGCAGACCCTCAAGGTCGGACCTCGCGGGGTAATCTATGCCGCGACCGCGCCCGACGGCAAGGTTTACAGGATCGAGCCCAAGCCGCAGGAAAAAGGTGCCAAAGGCAGGACTAAGACGTCCGAGAAGGATGCGCCGAAGGACTTGCCGAAGGATGCGGCTAAGCCCGCTTTGGATTCCTCGTGGACTTCATCCGAATATTTTGCGCCGGGCACCAAGTATATCTGGGACCTGGTGCTCGATAAAGCCGGCAACCTTTACGTCGCCACCGGGGATCACGGCGAGATCTACAGAGTCACGCCCAAGGGGGAACACTCGCTTTTCTTCAAGAGCGACGACACGCACATCCGCGTGCTCGCGCTCGATGCCCGGGGAAACGTAATTGCCGGTACCGACGGCAGCGGCCTGGTATACCGCATTTCTCCGGCGGGCGACGGATTCGTGCTCTACAGCGCTCCCAAGAAGGAGATTACCGCGCTCGCGCTCGATCGGGACGGCAATATTTACGCCGCCGGCGTAGGCGAGAGACGGGCCGGCATCGCAACATCGCCGGCTCCCTCAGCCCTCTCGTTGGGATCAGGCCCAGCAGAGTCCTCCGGTCCTGCAACCCCTGGAATAATCACGCCCACCCCCAGCACCTCACGCCTGGGGGCGTTCCCATTTCCCGGGGGAAGTTCGAACGGCGGCTCCGATATCTATCGCATCGCCGCCGACGGGTCTCCATCCCGGATATGGACCTCGCATGACGATATCGTCTATACCCTCGCCTTCGATTCTCATGAAAAACTGCTCGCGGGAACGGGGAACCGCGGACATGTTTTTTCCATCGACGGGCAGGATGAGTTCTCCGATCTGTTGAAGGCGGCGGCATCGCAGGTAACCGGTTTCGCCCAAGCTCCGGGAGGCGGACTCTACGCCGCCAGCAGTAACTTAGGGAAGATTTTTTTCCTGGGCCCGGGTCCGGAGCGCGAAGGCACGTACGAGAGCGATGTGTTCGATGCCAAAGTTTTTTCGCGGTGGGGCCGGGCCGAGTTTCGCGGCTCCGGCAACGTGGAGTTGCTGGCCCGCAGCGGCAACGTCGACAATCCCGACCGCAACTGGAGTCCGTGGCAGCAAGTGGATTTCACCAAGGATTCTGCGATGGGAGTTCCGCCCGCGCGCTATGCCCAGTGGAAAGCCGTGCTGCACGCGGGAAATTCCAAGCCCGCGCTGGATACCGTCACTTTGAATTACCTGCCGAAAAACGTGGCGCCGGAAATCGAAGACGTTTCCGTCGAGACGGGGATGCGTTATCAGCCGCTCGCGAAATCGGCTGGGCTCAGCCTGGGCACGGACGTGAGCGGGTCTGCAGGCGGTCATTTCGAGTCGCCGGTCCCGAGCACTCATGATCGCGATTCCATCGGCGTGAAATGGAGTGCGCACGACGACAATGACGATCAGCTGGTCTATTCCGTCTACTACCGGGGCGACGGAGAAACTCGCTGGCTGTTGTTGAAAGACAACTTAACCGACAAGGCGTGTTCGTTCGAGGCCAGCCTGCTGCCCGACGGAGGTTACACCATTAAGGTGGTCGCTTCCGATGCCCCGTCTCACTCACCGGGCGAAGCCCTGACCGCCAATAAGGAGAGCCGCCGCTTCGAAGTCGACACCACTCCTCCGCGGGTCGAGAACTTGACGGCATCCGTGGAAGACGCGCAGATTCACGTGCGCTTTCGGGCGGAAGACGGATTCTCCAACATTAAACGCGCGGAGTTTTCGGTGGACGCGGGGGATTGGAAGTACGTTGAACCCATCGGCCAGCTCTCCGACGCCAAGGTCGAAGACTATGATTTCATGGCCGCCCCCGACGCAGCGAAAAACACCGAGTCCGAGCACGTGGTCGTGGTCCGGGTCTACGACTATTACGAAAACATGGGCGCGGCTAAGACTCTCTTAAAGGCAAAATGAATGGCGAAGGAATCGTCGGCGCCGGGCTTTGCTTTGGCCGCGGAGCGGCGCGAGAATGGAGCACGGCGCAAGCCGTTGGCCGGTGTGCGGGACAGCAGCAAGCCCCGAAGGATGAAGAAATCTGGACGATACATCTTTGAGTCTGAAAAATGAATTTGCCCGGCGCCCTTCCCTGGCTACCCGGCGGCGAGATAAACGTAGCGAAGAATAAACAGAGCCGTCAGAATCCAGATCACCGCGCCCACTTCCCGAAACTTCCCCGCGGCCACCTTGACCAGCGTGTACGAGATAAGGCCGAAACTGAGGCCAGTTGCAATGCTGAATGTCAGCGGTGTTGCCACCAGCGTCACGAAGGCGGGAATCGCCTCGGTAAAGTCGCTCCACTCGACTCGGCCAATCGATTCTGTCATCAGCGCTCCCACCAGCATCAGCGCAGGGGCGGTGGCATAACCCGGAATCGCCGCGGCGAGCGGCGCGCAGAATGTCGCCAGCAGAAAAAATCCCGCGACAAATATATTGCTGAGACCAGTCCGCGCGCCCGCAGCAACCCCCGCCGCACTCTCGATGTAACTGGTCACGGTAGAAGTTCCAGTCAGAGCTCCGAAAATGGTCCCGACAGCGTCCGACACCAGCGCCTTACCCACGCGCGGAATTTTGCCATCCTTTACAAAACCGCCCTGTTCGCACACTCCCACCAGCGTACCCACATTGTCGAAGAGATCGACAAACAGAAAGACAAAAACGATTTCCAGCAGCCCGAGATGAAGTGCGCCCCGCAAATCGAGTTGCAGCCACGTAGAAGAAGGATGCGGCCAGGAAAAGATCGCCGTCGGCCAGTTCGCCATCCCGCGTAGGATTCCCAGTATGGTCGTGGCGACACTGCCGATTAGAATCGCTCCATTGATTTTCCGCGTCATCAGAATGAGCATGATCGCAAGCCCCACGCATGCAAGCTGGGTCTCGCGGTTGGCAAAGCTGCCCAGGCCGACGAACGTTGCCGCATTCGCCACCACCAGCTTGGCGTTCCGCAGTCCGACAAAGGCGATGAACATTCCGATGCCGCCGGCGGTGGAATATTTCAGGCACTCGGGAATTCCGTTGACGATCTGTTCCCGCACGCGCGTGACCGTGAGAATGAGAAAAAACACGCCGGAAAAAAAGATAACCCCCAGGGCAGTGCGCCAGGGAACGTGCATGCCCAGGCAAACCACGTAGGTGAAGTACGCGTTCAATGACATGCCCGGGGCGAGCGCGATGGGGTAGTTGGCGTAAAGCCCCATCACCAGCGTGGCGGCGGCCGCAGATACGCAGGTAGCAAACACGACGCCATCGACCGGCACGCCCGCCTGCGCCAGAATCTGCGGATTCACCACGACGATGTAAGCCATCGTGATGAACGTCGTCAGTCCGCCCAGAAATTCGCGGCGCACAGTCGTTTGGTTTTCGGCAAGATGAAAGTATCGTTCGATCAATTCGGGTCCTGATGGTGCCGGTCATTACGGGTGGAATGAAACCGACATTCTACACACATGGAGAGACCGCCGCCTCGGAAGTCCGGGTTGCGCTTGCCATGGGCGCGCGAAGCGAGTCGAAGCAACGAAGTCCAGCCGCGGCCACCATGCCCGCTAGAGGGAAGAGGAGGTTTCCGCGGGAGCCTGCAGTTCGTCGCTGCGAATTGCCGTTAACTCCCCCGCGTGCCGCAATTCCGGGAACCACCAGGCCCACAGGACGATCACGATCAAAGTTCCAATTCCTCCCAACACCACCGCCGGCACCGTCCCAAACCATTGCGCCGTCACGCCGGATTCGAACTGTCCAAACTCATTGGAGGTCCCAATAAAAATCATATCCACTGCGGTCACGCGCCCGCGCATTTCATCGGGCGTGGCGAGCTGCGTGAGCGTGGCGCGGATGATCACGCTGATCATGTCGCTCGCTCCCAGCAGCAGCAGGGCGATCAGCGAGACCGTAAGGCTGCGCGACACGCCGAAAATAATCGTGAAGATTCCGAATCCTGCGACCGACCAAAGCAGCGTAGGCCCCGAGCGTCCGCGCAACGGCCGGTGCGCCAGCAGCACGGCCATGATTGCGGCACCCACTCCGGGAGCGGTTCGCAGCAGCCCCAGCCCCCACGGCCCGGTATGCAGAATTTCGCGCGCGTACACCGGTAGCAGAGCAACCGCTCCGCCCAACAGCACCGCAAACAGATCCAGCGAAATCGCGCCCAGGATCAGCTTCTTCCTCCAAATGTAATGGAGTCCCGCGAAAACGGTCTTGAATGAGAGGGGCTCGCGCGGGCGCGCTTTGACCTCAGGCTTAATGCGGAACGAGGAGATCGTCGCCCCGATCGCCGTCAGCATTGCGACTACATAAACGACGGAAGGCCCGTGGAACGCCGCATAAAGAATGCCGCCGAACGATGGCCCAAGAATCGTTGCCGCTTGAAAAATGCTCGCGTTCCACGCCACCGCATTCGGAAAATGCTCCCCGGGAACGAGCTGCGGCAGGATGGATCGGCTGGCCGTGCTGTTAAACGAGCGCACGACTCCGATCAGGATCAACACAACGTAGATCGAATGGACCGAATGCCCTGCGCGCTGAACCAGAGCGAGCAGCAGGGCGAAGCAAACCGCGTAACCGCCATAGCAGGCCGAGAGCACGTGCCGGCGTTCGAAACGGTCGGACGCGTGGCCGGAGACAGGGAAGAGCAGAATTGCCGGTAAAAACTGAGCCAGACCCACATAGCCCAAATCGAGCGGCCGTTTCGTGATCTCATACACTTGCCATCCCACGGCAACGGCCTGCATCTCGACCGCCGCCACGATCAGGAACCGGGCGATCTGAAACAACACGAACCCGGGATGCGTAAAGGCGGCGCGTCCAGCCCTGGCGTCGGCGGTGGCAGGCATGAACTACTGTGCCATAGAACAGGAACAATGTGCAGCGGGTTCCCCGCGGGACGGACACACTCCTGTCCGTCGCCTTCGACTGTCTTTGACTTTGGCTTGGCTTTGACTTTGACTTTGCTGTTCGCTCCCCCGAGTTCCGTGTGGTCACGCCACCAGCGGAGCATTCGCAATCCCGGCGGTTCCGAACACTGTCCGGTATCGCTCGATCTCGGCTGCCGGCCCTAGCGCCTTGGAATAGTTGTCGGAAAGCTTCACCGCCGGCCGCCCTTCGACGCTCGAAACCTTACAGATCAAGCTGATGGGGTCAAACCCCCCGCCCGCGTTAGGATTGCATCCCCGAAAATCATTGGTCAGCAGCGTTCCCCACCCGGCGCTGAAGCGGATGCGGCGTCCCGGCGTCCACTTTTTCCGATCTTCAAAATCCGCAGCATGGAAAAAATCACCGGGGTTCGCGCCGCTCGCCACCCGTCCGCCGAAATAGGCATGCAGACCCAGAATCTGGTCCACATCCAGCGTGTCGGAGGCGATTAAAAGCTTTTCGGCAGGATCTTTTCCTTTGGCCTTCAGCCACGCAATGTATTCATCCCCGGCAACGAATGGATCTTTGCTGTCGACACGCTGCCCGGTCCAGTCGGCTACCCATGCGGGCGCGCCGTGCAAAAATTGCGTCGTTCCGAACGTGTCCGGCAGCAGCATCCGCAGCGCGCCTTCATAGGTCTGCTGCCATAGTTCCAGCACGCGGTACTGCGACGCTCTTAGAGCGACGTCGTCCGGCGCGAGCGCCGCCATCACCATGGGGATTTCATGGGCATTGGTTCCGATCGCTTCCAGATCGTGCTTGTGCGCCAGGAAGGCATTCGAGGTGCCGATAAAATTATCTCCGAGATTGGCGGCCATAGCCTCGACCACATATTCCTGCCACAAGAAGCTGTGCCGTCGTCGGGTTCCAAAATCGCCCACGCTCAGTTGGGGAACCCCGCGCAGCCGTTCGATCTTGCTCCACAACTTGGTCTTGGCCCGCGCATAGAGAATGTCGAGCCCGAATTCGCTCAACATCTTCAGATTGGCCCGCGTCTTCAGCTCATCGAGAATGGCTAGCGCGTACAGTTCCCACATTGTGGTTTCTGTCCAGGCGCCTTCAAAAGCCAGCTCGATCTGCCCGTCCTGCACACGCAGGCGATAATCCGACAAATGAAAATCGCGCTCCAGCCACTCCAGAAAGGCTGGCTCGAAAATTCCGCGCCGCCCATAGAAAGTGTTGCCCGCCAGCCAGACCAGTTCTGATCTTCGAAAGCGCTCTCCGCGCACATGCTGCAGTTGCACCTTGAGCTCTTCGATGTTGATGATGTCTGCCATCCGTACCGCAGAATGGCGATTGAAGAGCGAGAACTCCACCCGCGTCTTAGGGAAATGCTTCCAAATGAACTGCAGCATCAGCAGCTTGTAAAAATCCGTGTCGAGCAACGACCGGATAACCGGATCGAGTTCCCAGTTGTGGTTATGCGCACGTTCTGCGAAGTTGACGATCATCGGAGGCGGACGGCCCTGGCTACCACTCTAGAGAGAACAGTCTAAAAGATTACAGCGGGAAAAGGTCAGTCCAGAGAATAAGCGATGGGAGTCCGACTTGTCTCCCGTGCAGATCCGTGGTCTGCCTCGGTGGCGTCATCCCCAAATCGAAGCGTCGAGGGTGGGTGGAAAATTCTTTCGGTGCGAATCGACAACCAGAGAAAGTTCTTTGACCTCCGCCTTGATGAAACGCCCGTTGCTTGCCAGGAGCGGGTTGCTTTGCGCCCCGCAAAGGGCCGGATACGAAGGAGGAGAACCGCTTCGGAGTACGCTACATCGCTTGTCGTCAGACGGTCCACGTCGTCTTTGCCCGGGCATAGAATTCGATTACACAGCCCGCGGTAGTTATAATCCACTTGGCGGAGAGCTGAGAGCCGACGCCGGTAGCTGCTATGCGCTTCGAACTCTTCATCGCGACGCGTTACCTGCGCGCCAAACGCCGCCAGGCCTTCATCGGCATTATCACCGGCATTTCCGTCGCCGGAGTCGCCGCGGGCGTGGCTTCTCTCGTGGTCGCCATGGCCATCACCAACGGCTTTCGCCAGGATCTTCAGGAGCGCCTGCTGGGTTCCACGTCTCACATCAGCCTGCAGCGCATTGCCGACGACGGCATCCAAAACTGGCCCGCGCTCATGGACCGCCTCGCGAAGCGACCGCACGTCATCGCGGCCGCTCCGGCAATCTTTGAACAAGTACTGATCTCGCGTGGCCCGCGGGCGCGCGGTGCGGTGTTGAAGGGCATGATTCCTAAGTACGAGCGGAGAGTGGGCGATCTGCTCAATTCAGTGAAGGAAGGTTCGGCGGCGCCGCTGGATGACTCAGCAATCACGGAGGCAAACCCAGAATCAGAGTCAACGACAGCGGACAGCAGTGCCCGCTCCACACCACGAACACGTACACCAGCCGACTCGACACAACCGGACGCGATCCAGTCTCCCGACTCTCTGGCCGGAGTGCAGCAGCGCCTCTCGGCCATGCCACCCATCGTTCTCGGCAAAGACATGGCCGACAACCTTGGCGCAACCGTCGGCTCGTCTGTTCTCGTCACCAGTCCGCAGGGCGAACTCACGCCCTTCGGAATGGTCCCCAAATACAACCGTTTCCACGTGGTGGGAATTTTCAACTCCGGTTTTTTCGATTACGACTCCACTTGGGCGTTCCTTCGCCTATCGGATGCGCAGAAGTTGTTCGGCCTGGGAAACCTGATCTCAGTGATCGAGTTCAAGGTAGACGACATCTATCACGCCCCTGCGATCTCCCGTCAACTCGAAGACGAGGCCGGCACAGGGTTCATGGCCACCAACTGGGAAGAACAGAACCAGGCCCTGTTTCACGCCCTCCGTCTGGAGCGTCTGGTCACCTTCATCACCATCGGCCTCATCGTTTTCGTGGCCGCCCTAAACATCCTGATCTCTCTCATTATGATGGTCATGGAAAAGACGAAAGATATTGCCGTACTCATGTCCTTGGGCACGCGCCGGGCGCAGGTGCGCAACCTTTTTATTGCCCAGGGTGTGTTGATCGGCGCCATCGGCACCGCCATCGGCCTGGTGCTGGGTTATGCCGTTTCCTATGCCGGAGGCCGCTACCACGTGCTGACCTTGTCTCCCGAGGTCTACTCCATCGACTACGTGCCCTTTGCTCCGCGGGCGATCGACGGTGCGCTGGTCGCCCTGGTCGCCGTTGGCATCTCCTTTATTGCTACGCTGTATCCGTCATGGTCAGCCTCCCGCATTCTTCCGGCCGAGGCGCTGCGTTATGAATGACAAATACTTTGCTTGGGATCCGCGCGGATTTTCCCGGAGGATGCCAAGGCCGTTTTCGGCAGGGGTAGGCGAACCGAATTCCGGGAAGAACGGCACGGCAGAATCCACCTATCGCTGCGAGGGGTGGCGGAACGCAGACGACAGCGTAAAGCCCTGGGTCAGGCACGGCGCCGAGGGGCGCATTCGCAGTCATCCCGCGGTTCTGCGCGTTCTCTGGAGTTGGAATAGGCGAAACGATGCCCCACCTCCGCGCACTAATGTATGTGCCAGCGAATACTGGAATCACAGTAGGTTTCGGTCCTCAGAACGTTAGCCCTTGGAACGAAAGAGATCTGGCGTGCATCTAACGGAACAAGCATCGATGCTTCGGGTGGACGGCCTGAAGAAGGTTTTCCGGTCCGGCGAATCGGATCTGGTGCTCTTTGAAAATTTGTCGTTTGAGGTGAAGCGAGGCGAAATGCTGGCCATTGTGGGCGAATCCGGCGCAGGCAAGAGTACCTTGTTGCACATCCTGAGCGCTCTTGATCGTGCCTCCGCGGGTGACGTATACTGCGCCCACTTGCGATTAAATTCTTTATCGCACGATGAAGCTGCGAACTTTCGCAACCGCGAGACCGGCTTTGTATGGCAGTTCCACTATCTGCTGCCCGAATTCACGGCGGCAGAAAACGTTGCCATGCCGCTGTTGTTACGAGGGCAAACATGGCAGCAGGTCGAGCCAGAGGCTTCACGCTGGCTGCGTGAGGTCGGACTGGAGCAACGCGGGCATCATCGCTCAGGCGAGCTTTCGGGCGGAGAACAGCAGCGGGTGGCTTTGGCCCGCGCGCTCATTACCGGTCCCAAGTTATTGCTGGCCGATGAGCCTACGGGCGACCTGGACGGACAGACTGCGGAAGCGGTCTTCGCTTTGATTGCGCGATTACATCGCGAGCACCAACTCACCTCCCTCATTGCTACGCATAACTTGTCGTTTGCCAGACGTTGCCATCGCGTGTTGCGGTTGCAGCGAGGGCGCATGGAAGAGATTCCGCCGGAATCATTGCCGGTGTGACCGGGAAGCGCGGAGCGTCCCTGGACGCGGGAAAACCAGAGGAGAGAGCAAGACTAGTAAGAAAAAGTGCAGGAATTTGGTGCAGGTGGTGAACCACAAAGCGTGGCAACCGTTCCTTCAGTAACGTGATCAAAGGTTTATAAAATCGTTTCATTACTTTGGTTTTGAGGCCCTTTGATTGCATAATAGCGATAGAGTAAGGTAAACAAAGAAACGGAACAGAAATAAGTACGATTCAGGGATCGGGTTCGGTAAGTCGGGCGAGCAAAGTTCTTTCCCGACCAGGAACGACAGGGGGAAGGCATTATGTTTGAACGCTATACGGAGAAAGCCAGGCGCGTCATCTTTTTCGCACGCTACGAAGCCAGCCAGTTTGGGTCCCCCTATATCGAGACTGAACACCTTCTTCTTGGACTGCTGCGCGAAGACAAAGCCTTAACCAACCGCTTTCTGCGGTCGCACGCCTCGGTCGAATCCATCCGCAAGCAAATCGAGGGACATACCACCATTCGCGAAAAGGTCTCGACCTCGGTTGATCTGCCTCTCAGTAATGAATGCAAGCGAGTTCTCGCCTATGCAGCGGAAGAAGCGGAACGCCTTTCGCACCGGCACATTGGCACCGAGCACCTGCTTTTAGGTTTACTGAGAGAAGAAAAGTGTTTTGCCGCCGAAATTCTGCACGAGCGCGGCCTGCGACTGTCGACCATCCGCGAAGAACTAGCGCGCAGCACGCAGGAAAAAGCTCAGCCGCAGCGCCAGCGGGAAAGTTCGCTGCTTTCGGAGTTTTCGCGCGATCTCACTCAAGCGGCTATGGACAGCCAGTTAGATCCTCTGGTCGGCCGCGAGGGCGAAGTCGATCGCGTCATCCAAATTCTCTGCCGCCGCACCAAGAACAATCCGGTGCTGATTGGCGAGCCCGGCGTCGGAAAAACTGCCATTGTCGAAGGACTGGCGCAACGCATCGCCGACGGCGAAGTCCCGTCGTTCCTCGCCGACAAACGCATCCTTGCCCTTGACCTTTCGCTTATCGTCGCTGGCACCAAGTACCGCGGCCAATTCGAAGAGCGCCTCAAGACCATCATGAAGGAATTGATGGAGTCGCAGAATTCCATCATCTTCATCGACGAATTGCATACCCTGGTCGGCGCCGGATCCGCGGAAGGTTCCCTTGACGCCGCCAACATTCTGAAGCCCGCATTGTCGCGCGGCGAGATTCAGTGCATTGGCGCCACCACCCCGGGCGAGTATCGCAAGTCGATCGAGAAAGACCGTTCCCTGGAGCGCCGCTTTCAGGCCGTGAAAGTTCCGCCGCCGAATGAGACCGACGCGATCAAGATTCTTTTCGGGATCAAAGATCGTTACGAAAAATTTCATGCGGTTACCTACACTGACGAAGCCATCAATTTCGCGGTTTCGCATTCCAACCGCTACATTCCCGACCGCTTCCTGCCCGACAAGGCCATCGACCTGGTCGACGAAGCCGGAGCCCGCGTCAAGCTGCGCCAGACTTCGCTTCCCGAAGAGTTGACCGAGGTGCAGAAGCGCATCAAGTTCATCGTGCATCGCATGGAAAACGCCATCGCGAACCACGAATTCGAAAAAGCTCGCTTCTACTCCGATGAAGAGCGCAAAGAGCGCGAGAACCTGCGCGCCCTGCGTGAGAAATATCATCTCGACGAGTCTTCCACCGGAGTAGTCAACCGCGAGGACATCGAAGACGTGGTCTCGCGCTGGACCGGCGTGCCCATTACCTCGATCAAGGAAGAAGAAACCCAGAAGCTGCTGCGCATCGAGGAAGAGCTGCACAAGCGCATCATTTCTCAGGACAAATCCATCAGCGCCCTGGCCCGTGCCATTCGTCGCTCGCGCGCCGGCCTGAAGAATCCCAACCGTCCCATTGGCTCGTTTCTCTTTCTGGGCCCGACCGGAGTCGGCAAAACCGAAGTGGCGCGTACTCTGGCGCAATTCATGTTCGGCACCGAAAAGGCTTTGGTCCGCTTCGACATGTCCGAATTCATGGAGAAGCATTCGGTCT
>Ga0209420_1000211_pt1 | contig 36415 bp, 26 predicted proteins | sample BlaSpr_A8_OM1_O1_FD_187972 | JGI IMG/M metagenome (GOLD analysis project Ga0209420, IMG submission 187972) | Forest soil microbial communities from Thunder Bay, Ontario, Canada - Black Spruce, Ontario site 2_A8_OM1_O1 (SPAdes) (version 2) | ecosystem: Environmental > Terrestrial > Soil > Boreal...
CCGCCAGTTCCACCGCCTCCGGTTCCGCCTCCACCGGTTCCGCCTCCGCCATGACCGCCTCCACCGCCAACGCCGCCACCTCCACCGCCACCATGTTGCGCGGCAAGCGGAGCCGCTTCAGCAAAGGCGGCCAACCGGAGCATGGGTTGATAAGAGCTTCCTGCCGAATCGTGAAGTGCCGCCAGAACATACGATGCTGCTACGGCGTGGGTTGAAGGCAGCGCTAGACGGCCGTGCGGCGGCGCCATGTTCGGAGCCACCAAGCCACGCACATCGATGGGATAGACAGCAACGTTCGATCTATTACAGGTATCGATGACCGCAGTCAGCTCTGACTGGTATTCGGGGTTCATTTTAAAACCGGAGGTCAGCATTACCAGCGACTTGCGCCCAGGCACGGTGGAAAGGCTCTTCGCCAGGCTGCGCAGCGCAAGCAGCACGGTTTGCACGCCAAAGTCGGCTTCCGCATTACTCAGAGACGGCCCCAGGGACGGAGTTCCGAGGGATGCCACCATTACCGGCGCCTGCGCGTTCGGCGAAACTGACGATCCTTTTAATCCCGCCACTACTTGCTTCAGGCGCTCAGGGTCGGCGGTGAAGTTTTGCGAAATGTGCACCGTGCCGCCGAAATCCGCGATGGCTATCAAATGGTCGGGTCCAGCATTCGCATCAATAAACTTCGCGGCTGCATCGCGGGCTCTGGCCTGATCACCCATGTCCATGGTGGAGTTGTCAAAGAACAAAACCAGATAACGGGGCTGTGGATTGGCGGAACCAGTGCTCTCCTCAAAAGAGAAACTGGTGAGGGCTTGCTCTTTGCCATCTTCCCAAACCTTGAAGTCTTTTTCAGCGAGATCGCGAACGTACTCGCCCTTCTTATCGGTCACGACAGTATCCACCAGAACCAGACGGGTCTCGGCCCGGATCACTGGGACGTCCGCCGCGCCCGCTGGGGTCGGCTGCTGGGCGAACACCACGGAGTTGTTCGAGCTTGATTCGCGGAATATCCAGCAACTGCCCAGACAGATCAGGCCAACAAGAAGAACCAACCGGCGATGGCGCATACTTCACCTCCAAGATGTCTGTTTAACGAATCTCAACCGTGCCGTTTTCCGCGGACATCGATTGTCCTTCCGCGTCCCTTACTACGAGCCGGACCAGATAGCTCCCCGGCTTTACGTCGAAGCTGGTCTTGAGCGTAAGACCGGAGGCAAGCTTATGCTCCAGAGTCTCGTCTTTCAAATTCATAGTCACAGTCTTCTCGATTCCCTGGACGAAGTTGCCATTGCGATTGAACACGGCCGACACGCAGGTCAAAACGTTGTTGTTCCGGCCTTCGAGCTTCCGAAAGTGGAGACGTTTTACGTCCACATGAGCGAGGATGACAAGTGTGGCATCCTGATCGCTGGCTTTGAAGAACTGAGTGTGCAGGTTGACTGGAAGATTATGCAACTCCTCCTGGGAATACATCGCGTCTTCAATTTCCTGCTTCGCTTGCTCGTCTGGGCTGGCGAAGTTCTTAGGGGCGTAATAGCCGCGGCGGGTTTGTAACGTCAGTTTCTGCGGGTTCTTGAGAGTGACCTTCAGGGTGTGAAAGCTGCCGTCGAGCTTGAGGTTTTGCGGAACGAAGGCCAGCACGTAGGAATACTCGGGCGTGGCAGCGACGCGGCGGAAACCTTCATCGAGATCGTTATTGTTATGAAAGAACACACCGCCAGTGCCGTCCGCCAAGACGGCAAGCAGGTCGTCCTGAGCGAAATTAGCCTCAGTTTCGATCAACATCTTACCGCCAGAGGGCGCGCGCGTTTGAGTCGGGTCTCCAAACGGGGCCGGGACATACAACCCCCGAGCATCGAGTGTGTTGATGACAACTTGCGAGCGCACGGCATGATCGATGATCTGAGTGTAGTCGTACTCCAGTTGCGGAGTGATAAATCCCGGAGAAACCAGGACGACGCTTCGCTGACCGGGCATGTGGGATATGTTGCGGACGACATCGCTCAGTAGCCCGAGAGAGATACGGCTTTCGTGGTCACCAGCGCTCAGCGCTCCTGCGGCCGTACTTTGTGCGATCCCCTCGGCAGCTGAGGCCAGCATGCCCGGATTGCATGAAAGCGCATCCTGAATGGCAACCTGCGTGGCCTGAGGATCGTGCTTGTTGACGATCAGATCTGCCTGGTAATAACTAATGTCCGGACAATCGTGTCCAAAACCACGGGCGATGGGGCGGGGCTGGAGCCGAAGCAAAGTCGCGTGGAGCTGAGCGCGATCGTCGGTGAAGTTGAGTGCGGTTTGGCCTGATGCGCTGAAGATGGCGGCACGGTCTGTTGGCCGCAACCCGGCAAAGTGGCGCTCCGCGGCTTCCCGCACCCTGGCAAGATCGCCAAATTCCAGGTGCACATCGTCGAACAGGTAAGCCACAAAATGCTCGGGGACAGCCGGCGGCTTGCCAGCATTCGAAGAAGTATCAGTGGAAGGAATTTCGCCAGAGTTTTCAATCGACTCCTGGCGAGCCTTCGCTGCCAGACTTCCGGGTTGTTCGACTTCGAACTGGGTGATCACCTGCGGCTTGCCTTTGTCGAAGACCTGAAAATCGTCCTGGCGAAGATTCCCGATGGCGTGGCCCTGGGAGTCGCGGACGACGGCGCGCACCACTACCAGCTTTACGTTCACTTTGAATGTGGCGGGTTCGTCGTGAGAAGCGAGTTCGGCAGAGTTCTGTTTGGTCTCGGCAGGCGGAGCGGGGTTGGTGGGCGGAGTCTGGTGAGAACTATCCTGAGCGAATGCATGCGCTGGGGAAAGATAAAACCAGGCAAAGCACGTTAGAAAATGGAACAGCAGGCTGCGCACGAAGAAGAGGCCTTTGGCCACACCGCTGCGCTTGACGAGCCGCCTCGCTTCCGGGGAACTCCTCATGAAAACTCCAAACTGCCGGGGAAGGCAGGGCATCCCTTAGTCGAGGTACCCACTAGTCGGGATTCGCCGTGGGTCTCGAATGCTGCCAGCCAGTGTACACCCCTCCGGGAAACACCCCAGAAAATACGTCCTGCCCCTCCGTCCATGCTAGTTTTAGCAAGAGCCGGAAATGATGAAGTTCGACTGGACGGAAGGAGCTCTCGCGGAAGGCTTGCGACTCTACGATGCAGGTGAGTTTTTCACCGCGCATGAAGCCTGGGAGAGCGTATGGCTAAACTCGCCGGAGCCGGAGAAAACGTTCCTGCAGGGACTGATTCAGGTGACTGCGGCGTTTCACCATTTGCAGTGCGACAATCGGCTAGGAACTACGCTTCTGTTGCAGGCTGCGCTGGGGCGACTCGATCGCTATCCGGAATTCTTCGGTGGCATTTCGGTTGGGTCGCTTCGCAGCGACATTCGCGAGCGCTTGCGAATGATCGAAGCGGGAGAACCAACTTCGCAATTGGTTTCGCCCCGCATACGACCACGGTAGCGGCTGGTACACACTCATGGGAAGACGATTGATTCGACTGGGTCGACTACGCCCCTGAGCTTACCTGACGCGCCCACTGCATGGCCTGCCAGTAAGACGCGGAAACGTCGTCTTCGCTGAGCTGAAGCTGGGTAGCGAGCTCCTTGACGGCCGCCCAATCGCCAGATTCCTGCGCCAGCATAAGCTGATAGAAAGGTCGCAGACGGCTGGTCGCGCCCAACAGCACTGCCTTGCATTCATGATCGATCGGGACGTTGTCGAGCACCTGGGGCATGGGAATCTCAAGAATGGTATCCATCAGCGAAAGCAGACCCATCAGGAACAAGTCAGAATCTCCGTGCTGAATCTTGGGCGAGAGCAATTCACAAAAACGGGCGCGGACCAGCGCCGCGAGCACTAAATCACTCGACTTATCCTGGCCCGCTCCGAGGCTGGCCGCCAGGCGAATCCAGCGGCGGACTTCCCGCTCTCCCAGGATGGAAAGCGCGTGTCGCACGGAGTGGATCTCAGATGCGAATCCGAAAGCGGCGGAGTTCAGATAACGCAGCAGACGGTAACACAGCGAGGCCTCACCCTTGACCAGATTTTCTATCTGCCGTACATCTAACTCGGGTTGCGAAACCGCCGTCAGCATGCGCAGGTAATTGAGGCTGTTCGCTGGAATTTCGCGAGCGCCAAGTATTTCCGGGCGGCGGAAGAAGTATCCCTGGAAGTATCGAAAGCCGGCTTTTTTGCTCGCGATAAACTCTTCGCGGGTTTCCACTTTTTCCGCCAGCAGCCGGCATCGCCCGGGCCCGTACCGTTTCACCGTCGCGGCCGCATCAACGGACGAGGTAGCCCTGAGGTCCACTTTGATGATGTCGGCTAGGGGGTCAGCGCTTCGCGCGGGCCGCCCAACCCAAAATCGTCCAGCGCAATCATATACCCGGCTTCCTTCATCCGACGGCAGGCTGCCACGACGAAGTCATCGGCAGGAACGGTCCCAAGAATTTCGACGACAGTCTGGCCCGCGGGCAGCAGCGTAACGTAATCCTTGAGGAGGATCTCACGCGTACAGTTCACAAAAGCCCGGCGGCCGTCACAAAGTACATTGAGGCCAAGCAGCATGGAACTGTTCAGCGTGCTGCATGAGGCCGCCTCGGAATCTGGACACCGGAAAAAATCTTCGATGCCGTCGCGAAATAAGAGCTCGTAACCGAAGACCTTCTCGTCCGTCGTAAGAATCGGCTGCCGCGCGACAAAATGGGTTCCGGGCTGGGGAGCCGGTTTGCCTTCATCAAGGCCGGTCGCAGAGGAAGGAACTGTCACTCATTGTCTATCGGCGCAAATTCGCCGCACGTTAGCGGTGTTGGCGTGAACGAAACCGATTTAGCTTGGCGGTATAATGACAGCCTCGGGCAAGACTCAGCTAGGTGGCAACGATCCGCTAATTTGACGCCAAGGGCCACGTCCTCTGCACTGATGACGATGACGCGACCGGCTAGTCTTCATCGAGGTATTCGCCGGGCACATCGTCTTCGGGCACTTCACGAGTGTTAACTTCCCGTCCGTCCTCGCCGTCGGCTTCTTCAACGCCCGAAATCACGCCAGCCTCGAATGCATTTCCCTCTTCGATCAACTCGTCAACACTTTCCGAATCGGCGCTTTCGACGTTAGACAAACCTTGCAGATCTCCCGACTCCTCGCCCGAGCGCGGTTCCGGCGCCTCACGCGAAAACGCCGAGGCACTCCGCCCTTGGCGTTTCTTTGGAACCTTCTCGTTACTCGTGCTCACAGTCTTCCGACTGGCGGCGTTCTTCAGGACCTTCTTCTTGCGAGCGGAATTCTTCTTTGTGAGCTTCTTAGAAGTTTTCTTCTTTTGCACCCGCTTCTTGGTCCGCGTTACCTTCGCGCGGACACTTCTCTTCGTCCTCGTCGACTTCTTCTTAGCTTTCTTTTTGGTAGCCATTTGCGCAGTCTAGCACCGGACGCATGCGTGCGGCAAAACCGAGGCCGGGCTATGTTTCTGTCGAGTACGCGTAGATCAAGTGATGCACTTCGGGCTCCGTGGCCACATAACCGGACAAGCGCAGCTCCAGTTTCCGGTCCGCTTGCGTTTGCCGTTCGTGTTGACGAAGGTGTTCGGCCCACGAATTCACCAGGAATATTTCCAGATAACGATCCTCGGCTTCGGTATCACGGAATATTCCCCACCGGTACGCGCCATCGCGGCGTCGTATGCGAGCGTAATGATGCATCGCATCCACGAATTCTGCTTCCCGTCCTCGAATGACAGAGTATTTGATCGTAACCAGCACCGGACCCTGGTCAAGGTCAACTCCAACATCGTGGACTACAACGGGCATACGCCAGTGGTTCCATGGAGTCAGATCCGCGGTGGAATCAGGGAGTCTTGCGAAAAACGCCAACACCACCGTCCCCATTGTTCCAATGCCGGCACAGACAAGAGCGGCCCGGATGCCTGCTCGTTGGGCTACAGCGCCCCAAGCGACGCTACCCAGAGCGAGGCTTCCCTGATAGACCAGAATGAATATTGCCAGAACTCGGGCTCGTACCCAATCCGGCGCCAGGTTCTGGACCAGGGCGTTGACCAGAGAAATGAAGGTCACCCAAGCCGCACCGCCCACCAGCATGACGGGAGCCAGTGTGCTCAGCCTGTGCAAACCGGCGGTCGTTGCAATCACTACTCCTAAGATCATCACACCCGCGGACACAATGACTTCCGTCGACCACCGCGAGCGGGCCGGCTGCATGATCAAAGCCCCTACGATTGCACCGGCCCCAAAGCACCCGAGCAAGAGCCCGTATCCAACTGCGGTCCTGTTCACGCTCCGAGCAACCGTCGGCAATAACGCAAACAGTGCGCTTGAAAAGAAGATGACCAGGCCGGTCCGAAGCACTACGGTAAGAATTGCGGGTGAATGGCGGACATAACGAAGGGCCGCGACTGTGGCTCCGGTCAACGTTTCCGGTGGCGCGGTCCGTTTGCGAACCGGCCTTTTCCACCTCGCAACCACAAGAATGACGCCAAAGAACGAAACAAAATTCGCTACAAATGCCGTGGCGACGCCTGCAGCCGCTATGATGATGCCCGCGAGTGCCGGCCCAACGGCTCGGGCGAGATTGAATTCGATCCCGTTAAGCGCGGAGGCTGGCGCAAGGTCTTCCTTGGGCACCAATTCAGGCAGGATTGCACCCCACGTCGGGGTTTCAAACGCATCTCCCGCCGAAAGTGCGAAGGTCAACACCAGCAGCAACCAGGGCGACATGAAACCAGCGATGGTCACGACCACCAGAAGCAGTGCCACGCCCATCATCCACGACTCGGTAAACAGAATCAGTTTGCGGCGGTCGACGATGTCGCCGGCAGAACCCGCAGGAAGAGCCAGTAGAAAGTACGGTAACGAAGAAGCGGTCTGAGTGAGCGCGACGTAAATAGGCCCGGCACCGAGCGACACCATCAGCCACGCCGCGCCGACGTTCTGCATGAAAGTGCCGATATCGGAGACAACGTCCGCCAACAACAGATTGCGGAAGGTCGCCACACGGAGGGGACGCCACAAACTTGATGAGCCCGGAGCCGCGACTTTGCTCATGATTGGCTGCCCCCTTTTTTCGCAAATGCTCATGGTAACAACTAGTATGAAAAGTAATCATCCGCCTTCTTCAATGGTCGGCCGTTCGAGCAGGAAGGCATATTTGGCATGCGATCGATTAATCTTTAACTTAGACTCTCAGTTACCTAATTCTTCTGGAGGCTTCTTTGGCCCGTTCTCCCAAAATCTCCCCTGCACTCAAGAAGCGCGCCGCTCGGATCGAACTGCTGCTTATGGACGTGGACGGCACGATGACGGACGGCAGCGTCACTCTGCTCTCGCAGACCGACGGCATCGCCCTCGAAATCAAGACCTTTGACGCCCACGACGGCCAGGGGCTAACCCTCGCCCAGACTGCCGGCCTGCGCACGGGCTGCATTACGGGCCGTGAGAGCGCTGCGCTCCTGCGCCGCGCCCAGGAAATGAGGATGGAGTTTATCTACATGAAACAGCCAGTGAAAATGCCGGCATATGAAGACATCCTCCGAAGAGCGGGCGTCTCCGATTCCGTTGTCGCTTATATTGGCGATGATCTTCCTGATATCCCACTGATGCGCCGCGCTGGTCTTGCCATTGCTGTCGGTGATGCCGTGCCTGAGGTAAAAGACGTCGCCCACTACACCACGAAAGCTGTCGCAGGCCGCGGCGCGATTCGTGAAGCCGTTGAGCTGGTTCTCAAATCCAAGGGCATTTGGAAGGCGATGATCGACAAAGCCCGGGCGTGACTTACTTCTCCAGGAATTGACGTCACGTACGACTCATTCCCCGTTGAGCGCGCGGCGGTGCATGCGCTCAACCACCGCGCGTATCATGTCATCCTCCCCGATTGGGGGAGCTCATAAGTCTTAGCGTCAAAAAGAAGGAGGAGACTCCCGTGAGACTCAGTTACGAACGCCGCCGTGTTTTCCTGTTGGCTGGAGTCCTGCTTTGTGGAGCGGCAACATCCCTGGCGCAAACCGGGACACCACCCGGGCCGAGCACTCCTGGTCGAGCCATTCCCGGAACAACCGGGGTGAGCCCGTTCGCATCCAGCGTGCCGGCAAAGCTCGTTCCGGGAGTTCTATCGCTTTCGTTTCAGGATGCCATCGACCGGGGATTAAAACAAAATCTCGGACTGCTCCTTTCGCATGCCGACGTTCGCTCCGCCCGAGGGCAGCGCTGGGAGCAATTGAGCGCCCTGTTGCCACACGTGACCGGGGACCCTTACGTGGCGGAGTCAAAAATCAACATCGATGAACTCGGCTTTGCCGGCCTCGCCAGCGACCTCCATCTCCCCCCGTCGATCGGCCCGTTTTCTTATTTTGATGCACGCGCCAGTCTGACCCAGACCCTGTTCGATTGGAAGTCAATCAACGCTGCCCGCGCGGCCAGTCAGAGTGTAAAATCCGCCGACTACACGTTCAAGGATGCTCGCGATCTGGTGGTGCTAGCCGTGGGCTACACATATTTGCAGGCCATCGCCGACGAAGCCCGCATTGAAACGGCGGAAGCGCAGGTCAAGACGGCGGAGGCGCTCTATGATCAGGCTGATGACCAGGTGAATGCCGGCACTTCGCCGGACATCGACGGGCTGCGCACCAAGGTTGAGCTCCAGACCCGGCAACAGCAGTTGATCCAGGCGAAGAACAACTTCGCCATCCAGAAGCTGACCGTGGCGCGCGTTATTGGCTTAGCTCCTGGCCAGGAATTTGAATTCGCTGACAAGTCCCCGTATCAGGCCCTCGAAGCCCTTACCGTGAATGAGGCTCTGGGACGCGCCTACGCTTCGCGTTCCGATTATCAGGCGGCGATCAGCGACGTACGTGCGGCAGAGTTTTCGCGAAAGGCAGCTTTGGGGGGTTATCTGCCATCGCTTTCCTTTAACGCGGATTATGGCCTGGGAGGGGCGCATCCCTCCACGGCAACTCAAGTCGCCGACGTCCGCGGAACGCTGTCCATTCCAATTTTTCAGGGCGGGAGCGTTCACGCCGGTGTGTTGCAGGCCGATGCCAGACTCGAGCAGAGCCGCGAACGCCTGGAGAGTCTGCGTGCCCAGATCGACTCCGACGTGCGCGCCGCTCTGCTGAACCTGCAGTCCTCATCGGATCAAGTCAACGTGGCGCGCAGCAACATCGATCTGGCGGAAGAAACGCTGACCCAATCGCGCGATCGTTTCAGCGCCGGCGTCACGGATACCGTCGAGGTGGTGCAATCGGAAGAGGCGGCGGCGAGCGCGCACGAGCAGTACATAGCGAGTCTATACAGCTATAATTACGCGAAAATTTCGCTGGTTCGCGCTCTGGGGACCGCGGAGCAAGGATTCAAGGAATATTTCAAAGGAAAATAAACATGGCGGACGAAAAGCCACTCCCCTCAGAATCTTCGGTCGATCCACCGCCTTCGGCGGAGAGAAACTATACGCCGCCGGTGCGCCCGAATCCCAAGCGCCGCAGAAACATTGTGATTCTTGCCGTCATCGTTGTGGTGGTCTTCGCGGGCGTGTTCTTATGGCGTTACCTGAGCAGTTATGAATCGACCGACGACGCTCAGGCGGACGTTCACCTCTATCCCGTCAGCGCTCGTGTTTCCGGCTACGTGGTGAAAGTCAACGTAGACGACAACCAGTGGGTGGAAAAAGGCACGGTGCTGGTCGAGATCGACCCGAAAGACTATGAGGTGGCGGTCGCGCAGGCGCAAGCGAATCTCGGCAACGCGGAGGCGACGGCGCAATCACTGAACATCACGATCCCGATCACCTCGGTAAATAGCTCGAGCCAGCTCAGGTTCACTGCGTCCGGCATCGAAGATGCCGACGCGGGGGTGGTCGCTGCGGAGCGTCAGCTCACAGCAGCCCACGCGCAGTTGGAATCGGCCGAGGCGAACGATGTGCGAGCGCAGGACGATCTGCACCGCTATAAGTTGCTCGTGGACAAACGGGAAGTGTCGCGGCAAATCTACGATCAGGCATTGGCGACCGCCAAGTCGAGCACCGCGACGGTTTCTGCAGCTCGCGCCAGCGAGTCCGCAGCGCAGCAATTCGTTCAACAGGCCCGCAGCCGCCTGGCGCAAGCCGATGCCAACCACCAATATGCGGAGACTGGACCGCAGCAAGTGTCGTCGACCCGGGCTCGCGTGCGGGCTGCCATCGCCGATGTCGAGCAAAAGCGTGCGCTCCTCGAACAAGCTCAACTGAATCTGGGGTACACAAAAATTGTTGCTCCGGTCACCGGGGAGGTGAACAAGACGGTGGTGGTCGGAATGAACGTTCAAGACGGGCAGCAACTGCTCACTGTCGTTCCTTTGGATGAAGTTTGGGTCACCGCTAATTTTAAAGAGACTCAGCTGAAGCACATGCAAGTTGGACAGAAAGCTGAAATCCATGTGGATTCCAGCGGCCGCACTCTGAAGGGACACGTGGACAGCATCGCAGGGGCAACGGGACCGCTCTTCAGCTTACTTCCGCCGGAGAATGCCACTGGAAACTACGTGAAAATCGTCCAGAGGATTCCGGTCAAGATCGTTCTCGAAGCCGGCGAGAACAAAGATCGCCGGCTTCGTCCGGGCATGAACGTGGTGCCAGACGTTTACCTCAAATGAGTTCCGCTGCTCTCACACTCGACCAGGAAGTTTGGCGGCCTAAGTACAATCCCTGGCTGATTGCGGTCGTCGTGGCGCTGGCTGCCTTCATGGAGGTCCTCGACACCAGCATCGCCAACGTGGCCCTGCCATATATGGCCGGGAATCTGGGCGCAAGCAACGACCAGAGTACATGGGTGTTGACTTCCTACCTGGTTTCGAACGCGATCATCCTGCCCATCAGCGGATGGCTGGCAGGCGCCTTGGGACGCAAGCGCTTTTTCATGTCCTGCCTGGCCGTCTTTACTGTGAGTTCTTTGCTCTGCGGCATCGCGCCGAGCCTCGGCTTTCTTCTTCTTTTTCGGGTGCTGCAAGGCGCCGGCGGCGGCGGCCTGCAGCCGATGGCTCAGGCCATTTTGGCGGATACCTTTCCGCCGCAGCAGCGAGGCCTGGCATTTGCCCTGTATGGAATTACCGCCATCATGGCCCCAACGATCGGACCAACTCTGGGCGGGTGGATCACCTTCAACTATTCCTGGCGATGGATTTTTTTCATCAATCTTCCAGTCGGCGTGATCACTTGGCTTCTGGTGAGGCGCTTTGTGGAAGATCCTCCATATTTAGCCAAGCTCAAGGCAGCCGGGGTTAAGTTGGACTACATCGGCATCGCTCTGCTGGCACTCGGTATCGGAGCGTTGCAAGTGCTGCTCGATAAGGGCCAGGAGGATGATTGGTTCGGTTCACACTTCATCACGACTTTAATCGTGATCGCGACCGTATGCCTGATCTCGCTGGTGATCTGGGAGTTCTATCAAAAGGCGCCGATCATCGACGTCCGTATGTTCAAGGACTTTAACTTCGCAAGCTCGAGCCTGATGATGTTCGCTCTGGGAATCATGTTGTTCAGCAGCCTGGTGCTGATGCCGCAATTCCTGCAGACGCTCGTAGGGTACACCTCGGAACTTGCAGGGCTTGCTCTTTCGGCAGGAGGGCTTGTTTTGCTGTTCGAGATGCCCATCATGGGGCAGTTGACAACCAAGATCCAGGCGCGCTACCTGATCGCCTTCGGCTGGCTGGCGCTATCCGTCTCCATGTTCTATTCCACGAAGCGAATCGATTTGTTGATCAGCTTCAGTGCGGCGACCTGGTTGCGCATTGCCCAAGTGATTGGTTTGGGCTTCCTGTTCGTGCCGATTACGCTGGTGGCATACATCGGAATTGCGCCAGAGAAAAATAATGCGGTCGCAGGAATCATCAATTTCATGCGCAACATGGGAAGCAGCGTGGGAACTTCCCTGGTCACCACATTGATTGTGCGGCGCTCGCAATTCCATCAGGCCAGGCTGGTGCAGAATGCCAGGATCGATAACCCCAACTTCCTGAATTCGGCGAACGGCCTGGCTCAGCACCTGGCTACCTCCGGTGTAGGCAGGCATGAGGCGCAACTCACGGCCTATGCCAGGATTTACCAATCGCTGCAAGCGCAGGCGGCAAGCCTGGCATACATTGATACGTTTATGGTTCTTTGCGTAGGCTCGGCAATCATGTTCGGCCTGGCTTTTGTCTTGAAGAAGAACGATCCTGGCGCCGGTGGGGTAAGAGTTGCGGAGTGAAACGACCAATCTGATGCAATCCACGTGAGCACAAGAATCCGAGAGAGAAATGATAAAAATCATTACCATTGAACGCGAGTATGGATGCGGTGGCGGCGAAATCGCGCACCTCGTTGCCAAGCAGCTGGGTTGGAAGCTATGGGATCAGTTGCTGACGGAGGAGATTGCGCGCCTTGCGGATTGCCCCAAAACCGTCGTCGAGGGTCGGGAGGAACGACCGGACCCCCTCTACTACAGGCTCTTCAAATCATTCTTGCGGGGAAGCTATGAAGGAAGTTTAAACGCGCACAAGCTCAAGCTGGTGGACAGCGAATGCATCTTGAAGTTTACGGAACAGGTCGTACAGGACGTGGCAAAGACGGGCAATTCTGTCATTGTTGGAAGGGGATCACAACAGTTTCTCAAGAACCGCCAAGACGCGTTGCGAGTTTTTCTCTACGCTCCGAGGGAGAATAAGCTGCGCCGCCTGCTGACTCGCGGCAAGAGCCACAAGGAAGCCGAGCAGCTCGTCGATACCGTTGACCGGGAGCGTATGGATTTCATCCAGAAGTATTTCCACGTCGAGTGGCCTGATCGCGCCATTTACCACACCATGATCAATACTGCGATCGGCGACGAGGCTGCCATTCACATGATTCTGGATGTTATGAGAATCCTCGACGCAAAGATCAGTGCCTGAGCACGATCTGACGATGTCCCTTGCTGGACTCGTCGCTCTTGAATCGCAAACTGCGGACGCCACTTCTTCTCCATCGGTATAATTGTGGTCGCTCATGGACTGGGTTCTGTCCGCTCTCCGGTGGCTGTTTGATTCCAAACCTGGCGCTCGTGATCGCCTGATTTCACGCTGGCTCTTCCTGCGGGCCCTCGGCGGTATTTATTTTTCCGCGTTTTTCTCGCTCGTCTTTCAGATCCGCGGCCTCATCGGGCCGGATGGGATCCTGCCGGCAAACGAATATCTGCAGGCCGTGGCTCACTCCTTAGGATACGGCCGCGGATTGTGGTTTGCGCCCACGCTGCTCTGGCTTGCGAGCGGCCCGCATATGCTGATCGCCTTATGCTGGGTGGGTATGGCCGCGTCGCTGCTTTTGGCCGTGAATATGTGGCCGCGCGGAATGTTGCTGATCTGTTTTGTGTGCTTCCTTTCATTCGTGAGCGCGGCGCAAGACTTTTCTAGTTATCAGTCGGACGGCATGCTGCTCGAAGCGGGATTTATTGCGCTTTTCTTCGCGCCCTCCGGATTACGCCCTGGCTTTGGACCGGCATCTTCAGCATCGCGAGCCAGTTTGTTCTTGCTGCAATGGGAATGGTTTCGCATCTACTTCGAGTCCGGCGTTGCCAAGATCATCGGCGGAGATCCCCAATGGCGCAACTTTGCGGCGATGGACGAGTACTACCAGAATGGTCCGCTGCCCACATGGATCGGCTGGTATATGCAGCATCTGCCGCACTGGTTCCATGCTTCGACCGTTTTTGCGACGCTGGCGCTTGAACTGGTATTGGTTTGGATGTTGTTTCTGCCAAGACGCTGGCGTGTCGTCTGCTTCTTTATTGTGACTCCCTGGCAACTCGGCGTTATTCTCTCCGCCAACTACACGTTTCTAAACTATCTTGTCCTGACATTGGGAGTGCTCTTGCTTGATGATCGCTTTCTGGCGCCATTTCTCCCGGAGCGATGGAAGATGCCGGTCGTTGCGAGCTCCTCAAGCAACGCCGACGACGATACGATTGCCCCTGAACTCGACGATCCCGGCAAAGTGCGGGAGATGTCGGCAGAACCGGCAGAGGCCGGGCGAGGCCGACCGCGAAGTTGGAGGCTTACTCTCCGTCGAGCGTTCACGATCTTCAGGGTCATTTCAATCGCCACCGTACTGAGCTGGATTTTCTATGTCACGACAGCAGAGTTGATCTGGATGTTCTCTGCCCTGCCACTGCCGACGGCGCCAGTGGAAGCGCTAGAGCCTTTTCGGATCGCGAATCGGTACGGCCTCTTTGGCATCATGACGAGGGGCCGGTACGAGATCGAGTTCCAGGGTTCCGAAGATGGAAAAACCTGGGTGGCATATCCGTTCCGCTATAAGCCGCAGGAGCTGAGTGCGCCACCTGGGATTTACGCGCCCTATCAGCCGCGATTCGACTGGAACCTGTGGTTCGCTTCGCTAGGCTCATGGCGGGACTATCCGATTGTGCCCCAAACCGAAGTCCGGCTGCTTTCGAATGACAACGACGTTCTTGATCTTTTTGCCAAGAATCCGTTTCCCGACGGGCCGCCGCACGAAATGCGCGCTGTGATTTGGCAGTATTGGTTCACACCCATGTCTGAAAAACGAACACAGGGTCTGTGGTGGCGTCGTCAGTTCCTGGGGCTCTATGCTCCGACGGTTGAGCGTGAATCCAACGGGAATATCCATGTGGTCGAATGGCCTACGGCGGGCCCACGCGAGTGAATCCTGGAAGCCTGCACATGCAGCCTCGACTAGCCGCGATTCAACCTGGACAACGCCATCTTCGCCGCATGATATCCGCACATGCCATGCACTCCTCCACCGGGCGGAGTGGAGGCGGAACAAATGTAAGTATCGCGCGCCGACGTTGCGTAATGGCGCCATGTCGGTCGAAATAGAAACTGACGAATGTCCATAACGCCACCTCCGATATCGCCTCCCACAAGATTAGCGTCCATGCTTTCAAGATCTGCGGGAGAAAATACACGTCGTGCCAAAATGCAGTCGCGGAAGCCCGGAGCGAAACGCTCGATCTGGCCTTCGAGCTTCTCAAGCATGTTTACTTTGGACCCGTTCGGTATATGACAGTAAGCCCAAGCCGTATGTTTGCCTGCGGGAGCGCGTGAACTGTCGAAGAGACTGGGTTGGGCTAGCAGAACGAATGGACGATCGGCGACCTGTCCGCTTCGGACTGCCTTTTCGTAAGCAGCAATCTCCTCGAAGCTTCCGCCCAGATGCACCGTCGCTGCTCGCAGGCACTCGGAGGCTTTCCAGGGAATGGGGTCGTTCAGCGCGTAATCGACTTTGAAGACGGCGGCTCCGTATCGGTATTTTCCCAGTCGCTGCTTGTAGCTCTCAGATAATCTCTGCCCACCAATCTTGACAAGCTGCCGCGGAGTCAGGTCACAGAGCAGCAAGTCATGGTTCCGAAATGCGTTCGGCAATGCCGCCAAACTCTCGACCGGCGATGAAGCGCTCACGTTGGCTCCGAAGGTCTTGAGAAATCCGCACAGAGCATTGGAAAGGGATTGCGCGCCGCCGCGAGGAATCGGCCAACCCACGGCATGTGCTGGCACCGCCATCAGCATTGCAAACGCCGCGCTCAACGGTTCGTCCAGGCTGAGGAAAGAGTGGGCAGCCAAGCCCGCAAATAATGCCCGGGTTCGTTGACTACGAAACCGGCGAGCGACCGCGCGGGCTGCCTGTAACCCGACCATGCCAAAGCGCGCCATCAGCCATGGATGTCTGGGCATGAGGGAAACGGGGCGCAGGATCTCCGGAGCAAATTCAGTCCAGCGCTCGACGAAGGGACGCATGAGCTTGTCCCAAGCCGGCCCGTCAATCCCAAGCGAATCCTTGCTTTCATCCAGGTCACGTTCCAAAGTTACGGCGGTGCCGTCATCGAGAGGATGCGCCAAAGCGGCCGGCGAGTGAATCCACTCCAAGCCGTGTTCGACCAGCGGCAGCGACGAGAAGAACGGAGACCCAGCGCCCAGCGGAAAAACGGCCGATCCGAAGTCATGCCGAAAGCCCGGCAAAGTTAACTCCAGCGTGCGTGCGGCCCCACCCGGCGTCGATTCAGCTTCCAGCACGTGCACTTGCAGTCCAGCCTGGGCCAAAACGATGGCTGCCGCGAGTCCATTCGGACCTCCACCGATCACGCACGCGGTTCGGCTCATCTTCAATCACTCTGAATGCCACCTTCACCAGCACAGGATCGCTATTATTCCAATCGAACCGGGCGAAGGGTTTGAACCCCCAGCCACATGGATAATTGCGCAGGTTAGAAATCCCGCTATGCTACGGATTGCCGCGACGGAAATTCATCCGGGCGAACGTGCACGACGGGTTTTTCGTGCAGCAGCAGCTCTGTAGCCTGCACACGGCGATCAGCATGGAACCATCGCTGCACAACGTTGTCGCACAACAGGTTCGCCATGGCGAGCAAGCTCATTCCTTGATGGTGCGCCATCCAAGATCGGACTATCTGGCAGCGCGACAAGCGGAACCGGCCGCCGTGGGCTGTATAGTCGGCTGATTCGTAAAAACCTCGGCTGCTGAACCAACCGAGCGATTCCATGCGGCGCAGATTGCTCAACGCCCCCTGCCGATCAACAGTTAAAGCAAGGAAGGTCGAATAAGGCGATATCACCAGCGGATTCGACTCTCGTCTCATCAGCGAAAGCTGGGGCAAGCCGAAAGCCTGGTATTGGTAGTTGCCGTGCCCGTCGAGTTTGAAATAGGCCGATTCCGAAATGCCCCAAGGGACTCCCTTGCGGGCTGCGTAAGCTTGCTGCGAACGCACCGCCGCCACCTGCGATCGGTTGAGCAGCGTGTTGGGATAGGAACGCATCCAGAGGGATGGCATCAGATACTCGAACATTGTTCCCGTCCATGAGAGCAGGACGGGTCTACCGTGATCAAGAGTGTGCCCACGGCCGAGCAGGAACCAGCAATCCTGGGGAATGTCTTCCTTGGCGATTGCGATAAACACCGCAATGCGAGATTCTGTGGCCAGCAGGTCGTAGCAGGAACTCTGTAACTGTTCCGACTGTGCATCGAAACCGACTGACATCATCTTGCGATGGGGATCCAGCAGAAAGCTGAAATCCATGGCATCGGCCAGTGCCCCGGCCTGGGCGCTGAGCTGGCGCAAATTATCGATGAGGGAAACGGCGTTCGACCGCGCCTCAGTGAGCAGCGTCCTGAAGCGTTCGCAAAGAGGCCTGCCCTCGTCAGGTATAGAAGACAACACCTTATCAACCGTCCCTTCCAGCTCCCGGATCAAGTCGGGCAGTTTCTGCAAGGGAACGCGGCCCATGAATTTCGCGTTGAGTCCCAGTCCTTCTCGCAGCGGCGCGAATTCCGGCAGCCACCACGGCTCGTACGACGAGGTCATCTGGCGGATGTTTCGCAGTAGCAAATGCGCTTGCTGGCAAAACCACTGAGTGTCGGCAGTACGAGCAGATTGGCCCGCAAAATGATTCTCCAGATCCTCTTCCCGCAACTCCAAAATCGAAAGCAGCCAGCCCTTTTCTCGAAACTTGGCCTCATATCGAGCCAGTTGTTTGTGTGGAAATGCCTCTGCCTCGGCCAGAACTCGAAGATGGTCCAACAGACCCTCCGCCAGACGTGGCTGGCAGAGCGGCCGGCGAATGCGATCCAGGCAGCCTTGTTGCAGCGTCCAAAGAGAAGCGAGCAGATTGCCGCTGTCGACGGAGGAAACAAGCAGAGGCATCAGGGGCGCGAGCGTACGCGTGTCGTACCAGTTGAGCAAATGGCCACGATGCTTTGCGAGACGAGATACCGTCGTCAGAGTTTGTCGCGTCAAGACCGTGAGATCAGGAGCTGTCAGATATCCGAGTTCAACCGCAACCTGCCGCGCGTTGAACAGGAAGCCGAGATTAGTCGGAGAGATCCTGGCTGCAACTGCTGGAGGCTGCTCCTGAACATTGTCCGGGATCAGCCAGTTGTGTTCCTCTGTACAGAATTCGGAGAAATATCTCCATGTGTGAAGAGCGGCGCGGCGGAGAAACATTGTGTCTTGCCGCGAAAGGTCTGCCCCCGGCACAGCCGGCGACTCATTCAGCCAACGGGCTACCGGTTTGCTGCCGGCCCAGAGCGCAAGAATAGGAATCGCGGCGATCAAGGAGTGCGGCCGCACCAGCCACACCAGCAGGCCCAGACCGGCCGCGAAAAAAGGCATCCAATTGAGGTAACGATCGAGGACAGTCAGACGCGTGCCAAGTTCAGCTTGCGCCGCCGTCTCCCACTCCAGCAGACGCTCGCGGGTCACCTTTCGCCGTACGAGTGCCCGCGCGACGGCGTCGAGCGAAAGCAGCGTCTGGTGGGCGAGGAACACCAGCGTCAGCAATACCGAGAAGTTGGCCGCGTAGAATGTGGCTACGGCCTCACGCGCGACCGAAATTTTTTGCTCTACGATGGCACGCACCAGCGCGAATGCGAATTCAATCCACAACGGAATAATCAAAATCAAAACCGTCGCTAGCGTCCAGCGCAGTGCGCCTTCGCCGGGTACGAGCCAGCCAAACAATAAGAGCAGCAGGGTTGCGGGTTCAACCAGACTGCGCCTCAAGTTGTCGAGAATTTTCCAGCGGGAAATCAGGGAAATTGGATTCGCCTCGCGGGCCCCTGATTCATCGGGTACGGTCGAGGTCAGCCATTCCGCAATCTGCCAGTCGCCGCGCAGCCACCGGTGCTTGCGACGGTTGGAAGCGCTGTAATGCGAGGGATAGTCCTCGATCACTTCAATGTCGGTGGCCAAGCCTGCGCGGGCGTAGGCGCCTTCGATGAGGTCGTGACTGAGCAGCGCATTTTTCGGAAAACGCCGGTCGAGCACCCGATGCAAGGTATCGACTTCATAGATTCCCTTGCCGGTGTAACTGCCTTCCCCGTAAAGGTCCTGATACGCGTCAGAAAGTGCGCGCGTGTAGATGTCAAGTCCCGTCTCGCCCGCATACACGGCCGCAAGCCGTGAACGCGCCGCACTTTGCACGCTAACCGCGACCCGGGGCTGCAGGATGCCGTATCCAGCCACGACGATGTTCTTCTCGGGATCGATGATCGCCTGGTTCAGCGGATGAGCCATAGTCCCGACCATCCGGTGCGCCGCTCCACGCGGAAGCTCGGTATCAGAATCGAGCGTGATCACGAATCGCACCTTCGGGAGAATCGAGAGGTCTCCAACTTTAACCGGGAAACTGTCGTACTCCGCGCGTAGCAGCTTGTTCAAATCGAGCAACTTGCCGCGCTTGCGTTCCCAGCCCATCCATCCCTGTTCGCGCGGATTGTAAACGCGATGGCGATGCAACAGAAGGAAGGATCCCATCTGCTGTCCGCTATATCTTTGGTCTAATTCGCGAATCAAGTTCGCACACAGGTCGATCAGCGGATTGGTTTCCGGAGCCGGTTCGTCGGCATCGGGCAGGTCAGAGACGAGCACGAAGTGAATATTGCGGTCGTGATTGCCCAGGAAGCGAACCTCCAGGTCTTCGACCAGGCCGCGGACTTGCTTCTCGCTAAGAAGGAGGGTCGGGATCGCCACTAACGTCACGCAATCGTCAGGGATCCCATCTGAGTAGTCCAGCTTCGGTAAAATCTCCGCCTTGAGAAGAGCCCCCACCAGATAATGCATGATTTGCACTGCCGACTGCGAACATGGCACCAGCAGTATCAGCGTTGAAAGCAGCAGCATTTCAGGCGGGCTGTTAGGGGGAGTCAACCACAGCAGGATTCCTGTGATGATCGTGAAAGTGAGAACCGCGATTCCGGGAAGGAAGAATTCGTCAGGATGGCGGCGCAGCCGGGCGCGCAGGCTTTGGATAAAGTCGGGCTTGAAGCCGACCTTTTGAGAAAGCAGCTCCCGGCCTTCGCCGATGAGGTAGTAGCCAATATGAGATTGCCGCAACCTGGAGCGAGGATCAGGGTAAGCCTTGCCCACGGCTTGTTGCGCCAGCAACAGCGCTTCGCGGGCAACGTCCATCTCGGCCAGGTCAGAGCGGCGGGCGATTTTCGACAATTTCTCCCGATACAGGTTTCGACTTTCATAATCCATTCTCGCGTACACATCCCCGGGGTCGCGGCGAAGGATAGCGTCGAAAAGAATCAGCGGTTCGAGAAGGTCCTTCCATGAGGTCTGTGTAGTGTCCCGCAAACTCCGCACGCACATTCCCAAGCCGTTAGATGAGCGGGCGGGATCCTGGAGGAGGCAACGGCAGCGTGCTGCGATTCGCTCCAGCAACACAAGCTTCATGGCTGGAACTATTGCCCACACCTCGCGTAACTCCAGGACCGTGCTCTCCTCAAAGGCCTGGAAGAACGTGGTGAATGCCATCTCGCTGAAGCGATTGCCGGTGAGATCGAGAAACGTCTGCGCCAGCGCCAGCACCCTGGGCACAATGTCGTCTTTCCTTCCGCGTGCGTGGGGCAGTTGTTTCAGCGGCTTGAGTTCAACGGCAATGTTTCTCAGCTCCTTATAGATAAGCTGATCATTGTCGCAAAACCAGCGTAGATCATCCGATTCTGGGTTTAGCTTCGCCGCCGCATCGGCGCCCGCGAATAAGGGTTGGAATGTGTTCTTGAGCTTACGGCAACGGCGAGAAAATGTGTCGGACGTGCGAACGCCCGGCAGCCAGCCCAGCCGGGAAGCAAGGTCGATTGCGGCGCTCCGTAGCACTGGAAGATCGGAAACAAGGTCGGAGACTTCGGTGGCCTGTTGGTTCTGGCCTTCCTCTACGGCGGCGCCTTCGACTTGTGGGTTGCGAATCATCCTTAAGTCCTTTGTCTAACGATAGCTGGCTGCCTGCAGTTCAAACATCTCCGCATAGCGGCCGCCGAGACGAGTCAACTTTTCGTGATCTCCCTCCTCAGCAATGCGGCCTCCTTCCAACACAACGATTCGGTCGGCCATGCGCACCGTGGAGAATCGGTGCGAAATGAACAGCGCCATCTTTCCCGCCGTCAGCTCAGCGAAGCGCTGAAACACCTCGTATTCGCTGCGGGCGTCCAGCGCCGCGGTGGGTTCATCGAGAATCAGGATCTGCGCGTCACGCAGATAGGCGCGGGCCAGCGCAATCTTCTGCCACTCTCCACCTGAGAGGTCCACCCCACCGTCGAAGCGCCGTCCCAGCATTTGTTCGTACCCATGTGGAAGCCTGGCCACCACCTCGTCTGCCATACTCTTCTGAGCGGATTTGTTGAGAAGCGGAAGGTCAAGGAGTTGTTCGATACGGCCGACCGCGATATTTTCGCGCGCCGTCATTTCGTAGCGCATGAAATCCTGAAAAATAACACCGATCTCCCGGTAGAGATCTTCGAGGTTGTACTCGCGAAGATCGACGCCATCCAGCAGCACCTGCCCTTCGGCGGGATCATAAAGCCGGGCGAGTAACTTGACGATGGTTGTTTTTCCCTCGCCATTCTCCCCGATCAGCGCGACCCGTTCGTCCGGATGCAGATGAAAGTTCAACCCGTCCAGAACCAGGCGAGGACTTCCGGGGTAGCGAAAGGAAACGTTGCGGAATTCGAATCCGCGAAGGATCGGTCGCGGCGCGGGCAAAGCATTCGGTTTCGACGCGATCATAGGCCGCATCTCGAAAAAGGCGATAAGGTCAGTCAGGAATAAAGCTTGATCGGCGATGGAAGAAACCGTGGAAAAGATTTGCTGGATATTCGAACTAGCCTGCTGGATTGCACCCGCGAGGAAGGTAAACGTGCCGATAGTGAGCACCCCAATCACCGTCCGCCAGATCACAAAGACATAGGCCAAATAGTAGCCGGCAGTGCTGATCATCGACAAAAACGAACCAGCCGCAAGCCGCCGTCGCGCCAGGGCAACATCTTCCTCATAGATTTGGCTGGAAAGCCGCGTGAACCGTTCCGTAAGGAAGGGCGCCAGCCCGAAAAGCTTGAGTTCCTTGGCTGCCTCTTTGCTGCCGCCCAGCACTCGCAGGTAATCCAGTTGCCGGCGGATGGGAGTCTGCCGGAAGTTCTTGGCGTACCCCAGAAATGCGAAATGACTCTCTCCCAGAAACGCCGGAACCACGCACGCAACGAGCATGAGCAGAAGCCACGGTGAAAACAGCATGATCGCGACGGAGAGAGAAACGGTGGTAATAACCTGCTGAATCAGCCGCCCGATCGACTGAATCATTCCCAGGCGGTCGGTCGCCTGGACGCGGGCACGCTCCAGGCGATCATAGAAAACCGGGTCTTCGTAGGCCGTGAGGTCGAGCTGTGTGGCATGTTTCATTACCAGCACGCTGACGTGCCGCGTGTACCTGTCAGCCAGCAGAGCATCGAGAAAATCTACGCCCCGGCTCAAAACGCTGCCGAAAACGGCCAATGAGAATTCCCCTGCAACCAGCCACCACAGCCGCGTGCCAACAGCTTGATGGGTGGTGTGGGCGCGCACAAGAATGTCGATGATGAGCTTGGTAATCCAAAGGAGGCCGAGGGGCAGAACGGAAGCGACTATACGAAAAACAACACCCAGCACCACAACCGTGCGGCCTGAATCCCAAACGATTCGCAGAACCGCGGGCACGTTCCGCAGAGCGGAGATACGCTCACGCCATCCCTTCCAGGCATCCTGTTTTCCGGCCATGGGTGAGTCCTAAGGGGCGTCTGCCACGGAAATACTAAGTTGAAACCACGCGACGCGGCCCTGCGCCAGACCAGGCGACGCCCGATTCATTGAGTGTAGCCCAATGGCTTCCGGGCAACAAGATTTAGAACAGATTGCCGCGTTGAACAGTGTTGGATGAGTTGAACAGTTCGCAGGGTTCGTGCGTTTTCCTACGAGCCGTCAAGGGACCACGGGGCCGGCTCGGTAGTATTTGTTCAGCCCGGCCCGCTGCATCCCACGCTGTGCTTCGGGGGTTTTCATGAAGGTGTTCCATACAAAGCCAGTCCGGAGATTCTCCGCCATCAGCATGGTAATACCGGTGTCGATTCCGATTACATCTGAGTCGTACCAGTTGGTGAGCGGGTTGAACGCGTTCACAAACCCGTATTTACTCCAGGCTGCACCGTAGCGGTTCCGAATATTCTTCAGGACGCGTAAAGTGGCCTGCGGCTGGAAAGGCAACGACCCGCCGGCGGCGCTCGGCACGACGGTGCCGTCGATCGGCCCCGTTGCCGGAGGCCCACCCCAGATCACGTAACCGTGGTTCGAGTCCGACGCGGTGATTCCCCACAAGTCGTCGCTGTAATCGGGATACTGTTTGCGCAGCTCCAAACAGAACCGCCGGTGGACATCGGTTGCAATTACCGAATTCTCGAAGTAGTCAGCGAACTTGTCGCGCCTTCCACGAAAATCGAACCAGGCCTGGGAGTATTGATGCACGAACAGGGGCGCGAAGGAACCGATATAGCGCAAACCATCGTATTCAAAAACAAGGCGTTTCCACGCAGTCCAGGTTTCATCCTTCAGCGGATGAGTCGACGACCCCAATCCCAGCAGGTACATCATCATCAGTTCGCTGTAGTAGTCCCAGCGTGAAGGAAGGAACCCGATTTCCGGGGTCCAGCCGTGGGGCAGCAGTGAGGTGTCTTCCGAAAGCCAGGTCCAATCCACCCGGCCGAAGATCAAGTCGGCAAGTTGCACGACCTCAGGATGTCGAAAGTGCTCCCGGCAAGTAAGGATTCCACACAGCAAAATGGCTGTGTCGACCGAGGAGACTTCGGAATCCCAAACTCTCTCTCCATTGTTAATGTTGGCAAAGTGGTAAAAGAACCCGCGATGGTTCGGCAGCTTCTTCCAAAGGAACCGAAGGGCGACAAACACGCGCTCCAGGGCGTCGGTGGTGGGAACCAGGCCTCGCTGCTCTCCGATGCAGAGGGCGGTTAAACCAAAGCCGGTGGCGGCAATGCTGGCCACGATCCCTTGATCATTCGTGCCGACGTGGCATCGATCTTTTACCATCCCCGTTTTGGGGCTGGCCTGCTCCCAGAAATAGCTGAAGTTGGCGATTTCCAGTTCGTTCAGAAACCAGTCGTCCTCGGGCGACAGAGGCGCCAACCCCGATAGAGAAACTGGCCCCTGCGCCGATTGCTGCCCAAGGGGCAGGGCCGCCATGAGGTTTGCGAAAGGCAGGCATCCCCCAGCGCCCAGGATCTGGCGCAGCACCTCCCGCCGGGAAAACATAGTGGACCGTACATCAGGCATTCGCGTTCTTCCGTCATCCTAAACGAAGTCGCCCGTTGAACAGATTAGCAAAATCATTACGCGCAAGGGGCATCAGATTCCCGCGCTGTGGAACTTCGTCGTAGAATGTTCAAAAGATTGTGGACATAAACCGCACACCTAAGGCAAATCTCTGGATCGGCTCGACCATCATCCTTATGATTGTTGCCGCGCTGCTTCTTCTTCCGTGGTACCACCGAGGGTCTATCTCGCTGCGGGGAGCGGTCACCGTGGAGGACACCGACAGCAGAAAGGAACAGCCCATCGCTGACGTCGAGGTGACGGCTGATCTGGCGACGGGAACGGCGAAGTCTGATTCAACCGGCTTGTTTACGCTCCAGTTGCGGGGATTCGTGCGCCGAGGCCACCCTCTCGTCCTTCACTTCCGGCAGCCCCAGTACCTTCCTCTCGACGTGACTGATTTTGTCGGTGACAAGCTTTATATCGTCCACATGCTGCCCATTCCCAGGGCCGCGTCTTCCGCCACTCGACCCATGGTGAAGGTCGCGAACGTGCGCGTCAGATACTCCGGCCGGGTGATGACTGAGTTCAACATAGGTAGCGCGGTGAAAACATTTCAGATCGAAAACAAGGGTAATGTACCTTGCAGGGGGCAGCGTCCCTGTTCGCCCGATGGCAAATGGCGGGCGGCGCTCGGCTCCGCCTCCCTCGACGCGGGACCGGGGAATCAGTTCCGGAGTGCCAGAGCATCGTGCATCGCTGGGCCATGCCCGTTCACTAAAATCGAGTCAGACCATCTCTCGCATGGCGAACAGACCTACACAGTCTCGGCCCGCAACTGGTCCGACACGGCGACTTTCCTGCTGGAGGCGGAAGTAGTCCATCCTATGGTCAGCCAAATTGTTCACGAGTCTTACCCAGTGATCTTTGGCGAAGGTCTCAACTTCATTCTGCCCTCGATCGCCGAAGGTGTAAGCATTGAGGCAGAACTGGATGGAGAGATGATTATCTTTCCAATAGGTCCCGAGCTGTTTTTGAGTTGGGCGAGTTGCAACGCCAGAGTGAATCCGGATCAAACCAAGGTGTACCGTTGCGACCTCAAGTCTGGATACAGTTTCCAGTGAGGCGCCAAATGGCATTCCTGTTTCGTGCAGACCCATCATCCTCGCAAAGGACAACCATGTTAAGAATGATTATCGCTTCCCTGCTCCTGTTTGTTTTGCCCGTCAGCGCGCAGTCCCAGACCGCCGAGACAATCGTGGTGGATGGCTCTGCTCCCGCGCACGCTTTCCCGCACTTCTGGGAACAGATGTTCGGCTCCGGCCGCGCCATTTTGAGTCTGCGGGAGAATTATCGCCAGGACTTGCAGGCAGTCAAAGAGATCACGGGCTTCCAGTACGTCCGCTTCCACGCCATTTTTCATGATGAAGTAGGGGTCTACGACGAGGACAAACAAGGGCAAGCTGCCTTGAATTTTTCTTACGTCGATCAGATCTATGACGGTCTGTTAGCCCATGGTGTGAAGCCGTTCGTCGAATTAAGTTTCATGCCCGATAAGCTGGCCGCCAAACCGATTCTGCAAGCCTTCTGGTACAAGCCGGATGTGTCTCCGCCTAAAGATTGGGCTAAATGGGATGACATGATCACCCGGTTCACCAAGCACCTGGTTGATCGTTACGGTATCGAGGAAGTCAGCCAATGGTATTTCGAGGTTTGGAACGAACCCAACATCGACTTCTGGGGCGGCGATCCCAAGCAGGCGACCTACTGGGACCTCTACGACCACACTGCACGCGCCATCAAAGCGGTGAACCCTCACTTGCGAATTGGCGGACCGGCGACGGCCCAGGCAGCTTGGGCAGACGCCTTTATTCAGCACTGCGCGGCCAATCACGTTCCGGTCGACTTCGTTTCGAGCCACGTCTATGGCAACGATCAGGCAAAAGACGTCTTTGGGACCATTGAGAATATTCCCCGCAACCAGATGGTCTGCCGCGCCGTCAAGAAAGTTCACGACCAGATCGCAGCCTCGGCCATGCCCAACTTGCCATTGATCTGGAGCGAGTTTAACGCCAGCTATTTCAACGAGCCCGCTGTCACGGACGCCGCATACATGGGCCCCTGGCTGGCGGACACAGTTCGTCAATGTGATGGTCTGACGGACATGATGAGCTATTGGACTTTCTCTGATGTGTTCGAAGAGCAGGGTGTGGTGAAGACTCCGTTCTACGGCGGGTTCGGTTTGCTGGCTGAAGATGGGATTCCGAAGCCGGCGTTTAACGCTTTCAAACTGCTGCACCGCCTGGGGGAACAGCGAATCGATGTGAACTCGGATTCGGCGCTGTTAACAAGAAAGAAAGATGGCAGTCTGGTGATCGCAGTCTGGAACTACGCGCCGCCGGAGCAAGCTGGCGCTGCCAAAGCATTTACGTTGCACTTTCAGGGCGGACGCTACAAGCATGCGCTCGTTTCGACGGTCGACCCCGATCACGGAGACGTCCACTCGACTTACGAAAAGATGGGATCGCCGCGCTACCTTTCGCAAGCACAGATTCAACGACTCAAGCAGGCCGCAGAGATCTCTCCGGCCGCGGAACGTAGCCTGAAGGTCGGAGAACTGAGTCTGACCCTGCCGTCGTACGGGCTCGCGGTTGTCGAGGTCAGATAGCTACGGGATTCGCGGTATTGCCCATAACGGTCGCGGCGCCTTAGTATCGCCTTGTTCGGGCGGTCATGGGTTAGTGCCTGGCGGCTGACTGACATTCGGACCCTTACGACCGCATTCTTCATTGCCTTATTCTTTGTCTAACGGCTCTCGGCTTTCTTCGGTTGGGCGCGTAAAACGAGCCTGACCGCTGCTTGGAACTTCGGACTTTGCGGATATTGGCTCGGCCACGTCTTGCCGGCTTTCTTCTTGATCCAAGAAATAATTTCGTGTCTACATGATCCACCCGAGTTTCCTGGGCTGGTTAAGGAGGGTATTTTGCTTAAGATTAAGGGACCGAGCCGTTGTTCGGCTCAGGGACCAAACAGCGAATCGCGCGCCATGAGTTCACAGGTCCTGCCTCTCTTGCACGTCGAACCTCGCAGGATAGACATGAGCCGCGGCACGAGAGATATCGCCGACGTGGAGCGGTCGACATCGCTATGAACACAACAGCGGCTTATGGGTTTTATCCTCAAGACATCGCTTTGACCGACATCGTTCGCAACCTAAACTCGGCCGGATTTGAGAATGAAAGTATCTGCATGTTGCTGCCTCCCGGCCATCCCATCGCATCAATCGTTCGGGACGCGAGTCTGTTTAATGCCGAAAAAGAAGCCAGTGCGGTGACCGCTGGACTGATTGGGTGGCTCTCGGAATTCGGGGCCGTTCTGATTCCCACCGTAGGCTTCTTCATCCGATCACAGATTTTTTTTCACGCTCTCATGGTGGCGCGCGAGGCCCCGGCACTCTGTGGAAATGCCAGAACGCTGGTGGGCCTCGGTTTTTCCGAGACAGAAGCAGAAAGGTTCGAGGATCAGCTCGGAAATCTTGGAGTTCTGGTATACGTCTCCTGCGCGGAAGGCGCGAAAACACTCTGGGCAAGAGAAGTGCTACGGCACACCGGAGCACAGGAGGCCGCTACGCTAGAACAAAGTACGCAGGAAGAAAGAATGAGTACCGCGGCCATGGCCTGATCAGCTGCCGGCTTCCAAGCTACGTCGGGCGCTTTGCTTGTGGTCCCCGCATCTGTTCCCCCCGCTGTCGCTGATCTGACGGCGCGCCGTCGTGATTCCGTTTCCAGCCTGCTCCGTTTGTCGCTGACAAAAATCTACAGCCACGACAGGCGACAAGTAGAGTTTCCAGTGGATGGGCAGAAGCATCGGTAATCGCTAGCTTCTATGGTTGTCGCGATTCGTGTTTAGCCCTTTCGATCCGCGCAACCCGTTGTGTTCTAGAGCTGCACCGGACAAGCGAAGGATGAGTGGGCAAGAGGAAACAAAATGCAAATCAATTCGACCATTCGTTCACTGACGATTCGTTCACTGACACTCGCCCTGGTGATGTTAGCCATGTCAGCGGCATCATTCGGGCAGTTCAGAGTAGCTATCACAGTTGGCCCACCTGCTCTGCCGGTGTATGAACAACCGGTTTGCCCAGGTGATGGTTATCTCTGGACTCCCGGATACTGGTATTGGGACGACGACGCAGCCGACTACTTCTGGGTTCCGGGCACATGGGTGTTGGCCCCCGAGGTTGGTTTCCTGTGGACTCCGGGCTGGTGGGGTTGGGGCGGCAAGGCATTCGTTTTTCATGAGGGTTACTGGGGACCGACAATCGGGTTTTACGGCGGGATCAATTATGGATTCGGTTACTTTGGAGTGGGTTTTGAGGGCGGACGCTGGGACAATGGACACTTCTTCTATAACCGAGCCGTGATGAATGTGAATGTCACCGATATCCACAACGTCTACAACACGACGATTAATACCACAACGATCAATCGAGTGAGTTACAACGGTGGCAATGGAGGGATCGACGCGCGTCCCACGCCTCAGGAGGAAGCTGCGGCACACGACCGGCATATCCCGCCTGTAGCTGCGCAGGACCAACACCTGCAGACTGCGCGAGGCAACCCGCAGCTCCGGGCATCGGCGAACCATGGAAAACCAGCAATTGCGGCCACTGAAAAACCGGGAGAATTTAGCGGTCGTGGAGTAGTTGAAGCGAAAGACGCAGGAGCTCCTTACAAAGCGGCGGATAATGGTGGCGCTGCCGCGGCCCGCCAATCGCCAGCCCGTCCGGCGATTCATCCGAATGACCTTCCGCCGGCGGAACGTCCTGCGCCGCCGAATTCAGGGGATGCTAAAGCGGACAAGAAATATCAGAAACAGCAGGAGAAGTTATACGCGAAGCAAGACCAGGAGAGGCAGAAACTTCAGCAAAAGCAAGACCAGGAACACCAGCAGCTGGCCCAGCAAAAGGCCAGCGACACGAAGACGCAGCAACTGGAGCAAAAGCACCAGCAGCAGACGCAGCAGTTGCAGCAGAGACACGTACAACAACAGCAGACGTTACAGGCAGCGCGGCCGGCTCCGGCTCCAGCTCCGGGGAGGCCCCGGTAGCGGAATCGTCGTTGCCGAAGCCTTGACCGTCGGTTGAAGTTTGTTCCGGGGCCGGGTGTTCACCACCCGGCCTTTACCTTGCACGGCGCAGGTCAGTCGGCACTCCGCTGGACTTTCCTTCAGAATCTGAAGGAACCGCCGTATAGACTGCTGTCGCGGATACCCGATCTAATGTTCAAATGGAGATTGTGCAAGTTTCTGCCAAACCCACTGCGAGGAAAGCTAGCCGCTCGCTGCCGTGGAAATGGATCGGCATGGCTGCTCTCGTGCTGTTAGTCGGCGCGGCAATAGCCGGGCGAATGGTGATCGCTCGCGCTGAACCGATTCTTCGAACTCGGGTTATTGAGACTCTATCGAATCGCTTTAACAGTAAGGTGGAGCTGGCGAGTCTTCATGTTTCGGTGGTCAACGGAGTTGAGGTTTCGGGAAGTGGCTTGAAGATCTTTGGCACGACGGATCCCAATCCTTACGAACCAGGAGTCCAAGCCCTGATCGGAGTTCAAGAATTCCGCTTTCAAACTTCTTTACTAAGCCTGTTTCGTTCGCCGATGCACGTAGAGACGGTATACGTGAGAGGCCTGGAGCTAAATATCCCGCCGAAGGGAGATCGCCGGGAAATGACGAATATGGGCTCGAAGTCACGGAAGATGACCATTTTCGTCGACCGGTTTGCTTGCGAGGATACAAAGCTGCTGATTAATACATCCAAGCCGGGAAAACCGCCTCTGGAGTTTGCTATCGGCAATCTGAGAATGAAGGACGTTGGTCCCGGCCAACCCTTCCAGTTTGATGCGACATTGGTCAACCCGAAGCCAGTGGGAGATATTCAGTCAACTGGTCTGTTCGGGCCTTGGCAACAAGACAGTCCACGGGACACTCCGGTTCAGGGAGACTACTCTTTTACCCACGCCGACCTGGGCACAATCAAAGGCATCGGAGGCATGCTCTCCTCCACGGGCGAATACTCGGGAACTCTCGGCAACATTGTCGTGCACGGAAAGACCGATACGCCCGACTTTCGAATTGCAACCAGCGGGCATGCGGTTCCGCTGCACACGGAGTTCCACGCCATTGTTGACGGCACCAGCGGCGACACATATCTCCAGCCGGTGAATGCGAAATTCCTACATACTTCCTTTACCGCCAACGGCTCCGTAATCCGCGTGAGCACACCCAAGGGTCACGATATAGAACTTGATGTCGTCCTAGGTCACGCGCAGATTGAAGACCTGCTGCAACTGGGCGTGCGTACCGATCCGCCGATCATGAGCGGTCCAGTTGAAATGAACACGCGACTGAGCCTGGCTCCCGGTGATGCGACTGTAGCCGACAGGCTTAAGTTGGCCGGCGCCTTTCACGTGCTGCATGCGCGTTTCGCGAACGAAAAAGTGCAGGGCAAGGTCGATTCTTTGAGCTTGCGCAGCCAAGGGAAGCCCAAAGAGGCGCAAGCGCACGATCAGGAAAATGTGCATGTCGACTTGCGCGGCGTCTTCACGTTGAAGGATGGGGTGCTGTCCTTTTCTCTCCTTCATTTTCTTATCCCAGGAACAAACGTCGATATGACAGGGGATTACAGTCTCGACGGACAAACGTTCGACTTCCGTGGAAAAGCCCGGCTGGACGCGAAGGTCTCGCAAATGACCACTGGGTGGAAGTCAATTCTCTTGAAGCCTGTCGACCCGTTCTTCAGCAAGAACGGAGCCGGTACGGAAGTGCCGATTAGAATCACCGGCACGGAATCGGAGCCACACTTTGGTCTGGATTTCGGTCATAAAGATGATCATGGGAAGGCCGGAAAGAATGCCGATATCGGAGCGCAATGAGATTAGTTCAGGGTACGGGAGTAGATGCACCCGGCAGGGGCTGTGCCTGATTCCTGAGACAAGGAGACATCGATGAGCGAAAACCCAAGCACCACTCTGGCGGCGACTGTCGAAAAGATCATCAAACCTGTATACCCGACTGAGCCTGAGAAAGCCCAGCTCGCTGTGGAAGGCGCCGATCACCTCTATCGGGAGCTTCGGATCGAGAACACACTGACCGACGAAAATGGCGACAAGGTGCGCCTTAAGCAGGGTGCCGAGGTGGAACTCATCATCACAGCGGACCCGCGCTCGACTACATCGAAAAATGACGGGAGGGGGCGAGGCGAGTCGAGCCCGTAATCTGCTTAGCCAAGCTGCGGGTTGGCCTTGTGAGTCTCTGAGTCTCGAAGGGGCAGCGTTGCTTTTACGGCTGTGCCTGCATTGTCCGATTGAATTTCAAGGGTTCCGCCCAACTGCCGGATACGCTCACGCATACCGCGGAATCCTACTCCGGTCCGACCGGGTGAACTGAGTTCCAGTTGTTTTTCCAGAGATATGCCTTTGCCCTGATCCTTAACCTCAACCAAGACTCGGTGATCTTCCTGATGGAGGCGTATCGCGGCAGAAGTTCCGCCGGAGTGGCGATGAATATTCGTGAGGCACTCCTGGACCATGCGGAAAACCGCAATTTCCATTTCATCGGACAGACGGCCAAACTCTTCCGGGATTTCCAGGTCGACACTGATCTTGCTCCGTTCTGAAAACCCATCCACGTACCAGCGGAGCGCGGAAGCAAGCCCCGCTGCGTCGAGCAACGGGGGATGCAACAGATGGGAAATTGTGCGGATTTCCCTGCTGATTTGTTCGACCATCGCCGCATTCTCAGAAACGGCTCGGGCACCCAACGAATCGAGCTTATCGGACTGACGCTGCACAACCGCAATATTCATGGCAAGAGCGGCCAGCAGTTGCCCGATGCTATCGTGTAATTCTCGTGCAATTTGCCTACGCTCTTCGTCGCGAATCTGCTGCAGGCGACTTGACAGGTCGCGCAAATTTTCATTCGCCAATTTCAAGTCTTCGGTTCGTTCCTGAACTTTTCGCTCGAGTTCTTCATGCGCTTTCCTCAGTTGTTGTTCAGACCACTGGCTTTTGCCGAGGGACCGTCGGTTCGTTTCCCCGAGAGCGATGATAAAAGCGGAGAAGACCAGGAAGCCAAGCATTCCAGTTATCGCAGCCTTGGGATCGTCAAGAGCAAAGGAGCCGAAAGGCGGAAGGAACCAGTACCAAACCCCGGCCACCGAGAGCAAGGCGGTGACAACGGAGGGACCAAGTCCGCAACACCAAGCGGAGAATACCACCGCCGCCCATACGGTGTGGTATGGGTTGTTCGCTCCCAGAAGAGGAAAGATTAGCTGGCGAAGTAAAAGAGCACCGATTGCCGCCGCGCTGGCTATAGCGTAGCGACGCAGAGCATCGTAGTGATCCCTGGCTTCTGAGACCCTGGTTTCTGAAATATGGTCGGCCGGCATCCCGGAACCTACCGAACACGGTCGAACTGAGATGGATCGCTGCGAACAAGGCGCTGCCCGCTATGCGACGCTGGCTGACGTCCCGCGCGCGGGAGTTCGCCTTGGGTTGCTGCCTTGCGCTTCGCAACTTTAGCATTCAGGTGCTGCAATATATTCGGATCAGTAACGATCTTGGCGTGATGAAGCAAGTCTGAAATGGCAAGCTGGCGTCTGCGCCACATTTGCGTCACCGTCTCGCGGCACATGCGGTTCATAGATGTTATCCCTCTGCCAGGGGCTGGCCCTGGCTGGTGGCCGGCGCTGAGGTTCTGAATTCAACCCGTTGAAGCGTCCGCAGATTGCGTAGAGCGTCAGCCATGGCTTGCGTTTCTTCCCCAGTTCCAACTTTGTGATTGCCTGCGAGTTCCTCCATGGCCTGCCGTATGGCGGCCTGGGCGGCGTCAATCCTGCTCGGCAACATTGTGCGATCAAGTTCCAGCATTGCGGCGGTGTACAACTCCTGCCACGAAACATTGTTCGTCATGGGGAACCTCTCTCTAGATCTTGAGCATACCCTCGGCACTAAAAATAGGTGGAATATTTGCTTTCGTGTTTCGTAGCTACGATTAACGCCTAGCAGTAAGGAGAATTGAACGTAATCTGAATGCCGGGCTACACGTATAATAGACGTATAACAGACATATAAATATCGGAATACATAAAGTATCGCACTAAAATCAAATAACAAACAATACGCAGTACAATGCAAAAATATACTTGACACAGATATTCAGCTCTAGTATTTTGCTTCGAAAAAGGAGGTTAGATTATGGCGAATGAACAGAAAACCAAGAGTCAGCGGCCTGTTGCTAAGTATCGGCAGGTCGAGATTTCCGACCTGAAGACCGGTAGACATGGAAAGCACCATGACTTGGTTCAGGGCATCGTGCAGGAGTTGGCGACGCTGCAGCCGGGGTCTGCCCTGGAGATTCCGCTTTCGGAGGTAGGGGGGGTCGGTTTGGCGAACCTTCGTTCCGCAGTGCATCGCGCAGCAGCCTCCAATGGTCTGAACATCGAGACGGTTGCTGACGATGGCAAGTTCTATGTGTGGAGCGCCAGCTCCAAGTGCAAGTAGATGAGAACGAGCGACCGCTCTTGGGGTGCCAGCTATTGGCTCTGGACTGCGGGACATCGGATGTGCGCCATTTGCTTGCCGGAAGGCATGCGTGTCACTTCCCTATTGGAATCTTTACGACTCACCGGATGAACCTCGGTCCGACAAGCCTCTACAGGAAAGACCCTAGAGTCACTCTACAGTTCTCCGTGTTATCAAATGGTGTCACTATTGGATTCCCCCCAGTTTCATATTTTCAAACGGATGCTTCGGATTGTCCCTGATTTCAGTGGTTGAGCTGCCTCCAGGAGAAGAGCATGAAGAGAAACAGCCAAGATCCGGCAACCGCCGTTGCTGACGGCGGATCCGAAAACCAGAAGAGCAAGAACAACGGGAATTCTGTCCTGGTTGCTGAACCAGCTTCGGCCGATCTCAGCGTGATCTTGGCAAGCCTCCAAACCATGCGGGATGGCGACTTTTCTGTGCGCCTTCCGGGCTCCTGGACTGGGCTGGCCGGAAAAATTGCCGATACTTTCAATTCCATTGTTGCAGCCAACCAGCAGATGGAGGGAGAGCTTAAGCGGGTTGGGCAGGTGGTGGGAAAAGAAGGCAGGACACGCGAGCGCACGCGCTTTCATGAATCCAGAGGCGCGTGGGGCGAGATGGAAGTTTCTATAAACACGCTGGTCGAGGATTTGCTTCGTCCTACTGAGGGTGTGACCCGCGCCATCGCGGCCGTTGCGCAGGGGAATCTGACCCAAACCGTGCGCCTGGATGTGGACGGTCGGCCTCTCGAAGGCGAGTTCCTGCGTTCCGCCAATATTGTCAACACTATGATTCAGCAGCTTAGCGTCTTCACCGCCGAGGTAACGCGCGTAGCGCGTGAGGTTGGAACGGACGGCAAGCTGGGTGGCCAGGCGCAGGTGCCGGGCGTGGCCGGCACGTGGAAAGATCTCACGGACTCCGTTAACTCGATGGCGAGCAACTTGACCGGGCAGGTGCGTAACATCGCTGAAGTTGCTACTGCGGTCGCCAGCGGCGATCTGTCACGCAAGATTACCGTGGATGTGCGCGGCGAGATTCTCCAACTTAAGGAAGCCATCAACACGATGGTGGACCAGTTGCGCTCGTTTGCGTCCGAAGTAACGCGCGTTGCCCGTGAAGTGGGAACGGATGGGAAGCTGGGCGGTCAGGCCGTCGTCGTGGGCGTGGCTGGTACGTGGAAAGATCTTACGGATTCCGTCAACGCCATGGCCGGTAATTTGACGGCTCAGGTGCGAAACATCGCTGAAGTGACCACTGCTGTCGCTCGCGGCGATTTGTCACGAAAGATTACGGTCGACGTAAAGGGCGAAATTCTTGAACTCAAAGACACCATCAACACGATGGTGGACCAGCTCAATGCGTTCGCTGGCGAAGTTACTCGCGTGGCGCGTGAAGTGGGTACTGAAGGCAAGCTCGGCGGACAAGCACAGGTGCCCGGAGTGGGCGGCACCTGGAAAGACCTGACGGACAACGTCAACTTCATGGCCAGCAACCTCACCGGCCAAGTCCGAAACATTGCAGAGGTAGCGACGGCCATCGCGAATGGCGATCTCTCGCGCAAGATCACGGTCGACGTCCGCGGTGAGATTTTGCAGCTCAAAGAAACGCTGAACACGATGGTGGATCAGCTCAACCGGTTCGCTGGCGAAGTGACGCGTGTAGCGCGCGAAGTAGGCACCGAAGGGCGTTTGGGAGGACAGGCTAACGTGCCGGGTGTCGCCGGCACCTGGAAGGATCTTACAGATTCGGTTAACTCGATGGCAGGGAACCTCACCGGCCAGGTCCGCAACATCGCTGAAGTTACCACCGCTGTGGCTCGTGGCGATTTGTCGCGCAAGATCACGGTCGACGTGAAGGGCGAAATTCTCGAGCTGAAGAACACCATCAACACGATGGTGGACCAGCTTAACGCGTTCGCCGGCGAAGTGACCCGTGTGGCGCGCGAAGTCGGTACCGAAGGCAAGCTGGGCGGACAAGCTCAAGTGCCCGGCGTGGCCGGAACGTGGAAAGATCTCACTGATAACGTGAACTTCATGGCCAGTAACCTTACCGGCCAGGTGCGAAACATTGCTGAAGTCGCCACCGCCGTGGCTCGCGGCGACTTGTCCCGCAAGATCACCGTCGACGTGAAGGGAGAAATTCTCGAACTCAAGGACACCATCAACACGATGGTGGATCAGTTGCGTTCGTTCGCTTCAGAAGTGACCCGCGTGGCCCGCGAAGTGGGTACCGACGGCAAACTCGGCGGCCAGGCGCAGGTGCCTGGAGTTGGTGGCACGTGGAAGGACCTTACTGACTCTGTGAACTCGATGGCCAGCAATCTTACTGGCCAGGTGCGCAACATCGCCGAAGTGGCGACAGCCATCGCGAGCGGAGACCTTTCGAAGAAGATCACCGTAAACGTCAGTGGCGAAATTCTGCTGCTCAAGGAAACCATCAACACCATGGTGGATCAGCTCAACGCGTTCGCCGGTGAAGTGACACGCGTGGCGCGCGAAGTCGGCACCGAAGGACGCCTGGGAGGACAGGCCAATGTGCCTGGTGTCGCCGGAACATGGAAGGATCTTACGGATTCTGTAAATTCGATGGCCGGCAATCTCACCGGTCAGGTGCGCAACATTGCGGAAGTGACCACCGCTGTGGCGCGCGGCGATCTATCGCGCAAGATCACCGTCGATGTGCGCGGCGAAATTCTGGAGCTGAAGAACACCATCAACACCATGGTCG
>Ga0209420_1000212_pt1 | contig 36370 bp, 32 predicted proteins | sample BlaSpr_A8_OM1_O1_FD_187972 | JGI IMG/M metagenome (GOLD analysis project Ga0209420, IMG submission 187972) | Forest soil microbial communities from Thunder Bay, Ontario, Canada - Black Spruce, Ontario site 2_A8_OM1_O1 (SPAdes) (version 2) | ecosystem: Environmental > Terrestrial > Soil > Boreal...
GTCGAATTGTTTCCACTCTGCCATAACAGAAGGATAAACCCCGAGCTGGGTTATGCTTTGCCCTCGCTCAATCCACGTTATAAGATGACGCGTTTGATTTTGCGGGTTGAGGGCTGATGGAACTTCGCAAAGATCCGATTACGCGCAGTTGGGTGGTGGCCGGGCATCCGGAACGCGAGAAGGTGAGGCCGGATCCTTGTCCGCTGTGCCCGGAAAATCGCATCGAGACGCAGACGCTGCTGGCATTGCCCGCGGAAGGCAAATGGCAGTTGCGCGTGTATCCCCATCTTCGTCCGCTGTATCGAATCGAGGGCGAGCCGGGACGCAGCGCCGATGGCATTTACGACCGCATGGCGGCGGTGGGCGCGCACGAAATCGTGGTGGAGACGCCGGAGCACACGCGCACGCTGGAGCGGATGAGCGACGAGGAAATCGAACGCGTGCTGGACGCGTGGGCGCGGCGCATCGCGGACCTGAAACGCGACGCGCGCTTTAAATATGTGACAGTGTTCAAGAATCAAGGCGCGCAGGCGGGCGAGGAATGGCCGCACGCGCATTCGCAGATCACCGCGACCACTTTTGTGCCGCGGCGGATTTTGTATGAGCTGCGTTCGGCGCGGGAATGGTATCGTGACCGCGAGCGCTGCGTTTTTTGCGACATTCTGCGCCAGGAAATGCGCCAGGCCAAGCGCATGGTGGACCACGCAGAGGATTATCACGCGCTGTGCCCGTACGCTTCGCGCGTGCCCTACGAGATATGGCTGCTGCCGAAGACGCACAATCATCAGTTTGAAGCGCCGCTGGCGGAGGAACATCGCCGCAATTTGGCTGCGTTATTAGGGCGCACGCTGCGGCGTTTGCTGCAGGTGGCGCCGGGCTATCATTTGGTGATGCACACGGCGCCGAATACGCAGCAGACGAAGGGTGAGCTGAGCGAATATTGGCGCACCCTTGCGGGAGATTATCACTGGCACATCGAGATTCTGCCGATTGTGGAGCAACGCAGCAAGTCCTACAGCATCAAGGAAGTTTATTTCAACGGGACTTTACCGGAGTACGCCGCTGAACGATTGCGCCAGTTGGACCCGGCGAAATGACGAGCATCGCCGCCACGCTTTTCGGCGAACCGGACGCGCAGCGTGGCGGAATTATTTTCAAGCTGCTATTCCTGATTTTCTTCGTGGTGTTTTTGGTGATTTTGTATCTGGTGCGGGTGCCGCTGCTGCGATTTGCCGGGGAATTCTGGATCGTGGATGATGCGCCGGAGAATTCGGACGCGATTGTGGTGCTGAGCGGCGACAATTTCGACGCGGTGCGCGCGTCGCGGGCTGCGGCTTTGTTCCGGTCAGGCTTGGCGCCGCGAGTGGTAGCGACGGGGCGGTCCTTGCGTTCCTACGCCAGCACCACGGACCTGATGAAGCGCGATTTGGTGGATCACGGCGTGCCGGCTGCGGCGATCATTGCGCTGAACCATCGGGCGGAGGATACGCGCGACGAGGCGCTGGTCGTAAGCGAACTGGCGGCTTCGCATGGGTGGAAGAAAATCCTGCTGGTTACTTCGAACTATCACACGCGCCGATCGGAATATATTTATGAACGCAGTTTGCCGCCGGGCACACAGCTGCGGGTGATTGGCGCGCCTGACAATGATTATGATCCGCAGAGTTGGTGGCGCACCTCCGAAGGCGTGCGAATATTTTTTCATGAATTCGGCGGATACCTGCACGCGTTGTGGGAAATGCGGCATGAAGATGTGCGGACGACGTGACGCGAAGGAATCTGCTTTTCTCTAGGCCGGGCGCACGCGTAAATCCGTCGCTACGTCTGGCGTCCTTCCCGTCCGGCGACTGCGGGGCGGGAAGGGAAAATGCGCGACACTCCGTTCGGGATGACACGGTCCCCCTCCCGTTCGCCATATCAGGCGTGGCTCGCTAACGACTGGAGGGGCTGCCGGATTCGCAGCGCGTTGTCATTTAAGTACGCAGGCCTCTATCGTTGCGACGCTTCTCTGTAATATAGTTCGTGCATCACGTCAGGACCCCGCCACCCCCCGCGGGAGTCTTAGCGATACAGGGGAGGAACCCATATGTGGCGTAGAACCGAAGAATTGAAGCCATCTTCGCCGGGAGCAGACGCGGCAGAGCCGGCCGCGACGACACCCACGTTTGATACGGCCGCGATTCCACGCGCGGAAACTGCCGCGCGTTTTGTGCCGGCAGCGCCCGTTGCTGCCGCATTCAACCCAACGCCGGCGGCCGCGCCGGATGTGGCTGCGGCGATTAATGCCGTCTCGACGATTAGCGCAGGGCTGAAAATCCGCGGCGATATTTCCGGCAGCTGCCACCTGGTGATCGAAGGCGAGGCGCACGGAAAAATTCATTTGGCCAACGGGCGCGTGACGGTGGGCCCGAGCGGCCGCGTGAATGCCGATATCGTAGCGCCGGAAATCATAATCGACGGCCACGTGCAGGGCAATTTGCAGGCTCGCGACAGCGTGCGCCTGGGGCCTGCGAGCCACGTGCAGGGCAGCGTGTTGACGCCGCGCATTCGCATCGAGGATGGCGCGGGTTTGCGCGGCAAGGTGGAAATGGCGCGGCCCGGTCATTCTGCTGATTCTTCCGGCAGCACGAAGTCGGCGGCGGCTCCGGTGGATGCCGAAGTTTCCAGCAAGGCGATTGCTGGCGCACCGAGGAGTTAGAGCGGTTCATGGACTGGACGGCCAAGCAAAGACAGAACTCCACGGCGACGGCCCGGGCACCCGTGAAGCCGGGGCCGGAATCCGCGGCGCCAACCGCGGCCAACATGCGTGTCTCGAACGGGCTGAAAGAATTTTTGTGGCTGATCAGCGACAACGGGCAAGGCAAGATTCTGGACCTGGGCGCGGTTTTTCAGTCCACGGTGATGTTTTTCATCGAGAAGGGTTTCCGGCTTTCCACCGAAGACCTGCTGCGTTCCTGGAAGGAATTTCTGCACGCGGAGGAAGAAAGCCTGCGTAATGCCGCGGTGGGCGATGGGAACGCACGCGTGTCGCAGGGAATGCTGGCCGGAAAATTCCTGGATACGGCGCTGCAATATCCCGACGATCATTTTCACGGCGTGTTGGCCTGGGACCTTTTCGATTATCTGGATGCGGAACTGCTGCCGCGGGTGATGGAGCGGATTTACACGGTGATGCGGCCCGGGGGAGCGGTGCTGGCGTCGTTTCACAGCCGCGCGCCCGAAAGATTTAATCGTTATAAGATCGTGGATTCGCAGACGGTGGAATTGGTGCCGACTCCGACGCTGGCCGTGCATGCGCGCGTGTTTCAAAATCGCGAGATTCTGGATATTTTCGGGAAGTTCCGTTCGTCGAAGACTTTCGTCGGGCGCGATCAGGTGCGCGAAGCTTTGCTGCTGAAGTAAACCCGCCCCGCTTCTAATTTTCCGACTCGCCTCCGGGAATGCTGTGCTATTTTTCGCGCGTTGGGCTCGCCGGATTTTCCAGTTGCATTCACCCCTACGCGGGCGTAGAAGGGAATTGTAGACGCAGTGCACGGAGGAATTTGTATGACTCCACCGGGCAGAGTCGTTTGAGCTAGATGCCGTTTTCACACCGCTCTTGCGGTGCGCGCCGCCAGTAATGCCTTCGGCATCGCGGCGGCCATGGAAGAAGCAAGCGGGGAGTCGCCAGACTCCCCGTTTTGCGTTTCAGGCGGGCCGGTTCGGACGCTATCGGTACTATGTGGCCGTCCCGCAAGGCCCAACCTCAGTTTCTCAGGTGTCCTACATTGAACAATGTATTCCGCAGTGGAAAGGAACTGGAGTACCCTCCTATGGATGAGCTTACGCACGCACAAACATGTCCTGGTAGTGGACGATAGCTTCACGGTCCGACAGAGCCTCAAACGTTATTTGTCAAGCCGAGGCGACGTGGTCGTCTGCGGTGAGGCAGTGAACGGCCGCGAGGCGGTACAGAGAGCAATGGCGCTCCAACCGGATTTAGTCCTGCTGGATCTGGCGATGCCGGAGTTGAATGGGGCGGAAGTTGCGTCGGTGCTCAAAGGCGCGATGCCCGATACCCGCATTATTTTGTTCACAATGTATCGCGAGAACGTTGGGAAGTACCTGAGCTCGGCAGTAGGCATTGACGTCGTCCTCTCCAAGCCTGACGGGGGAACAAAACTGGCCGCAGCAATCGACTCCGCGCTAGACCAAATTTCAGATTAGACTTATTAGCCCAGTCTGCAAAATCGAAGAGTACTCAATCCCCCCGCATCTAGCTGCATGCATCACCCCTGCCGCTTGTGGCTTCATCTCGATTTCTGGCTCGAACTTTGTACGCCACGGCAACGGCCCTAGTTCTCGACAAACTCTGCGTTCGTCGACACCGAGACCGCCGGTTGAGCCATTCCCTAAGCGCGGCGCTTTCGCCTTGTCAAATTAGGAGAGCTTTGGCTAGACTCCTAGTTGAACTAGGAGAACGACACAGTGGACAAAACCGGCTGGAAGAGGTCTGAGATGATCCAGCGCCTTGGTTCTCTGTTTCGCGTGCTCACGCGGCGTCGCGATTTCGAAGCGGGAATGTCCGAGGAGCTGCGCTTCCACATCGAGCAATACACGGACGATCTGGTGCGCGCCGGCATGTCGCGCGAACAAGCGGCGCGCGTGATACGGAAAGAGCTTGGCAGCACCATTAACGTCGAAGCGGATTGCCGGGAAGCCTTTGGCGTGCACTTCTTTGATGAATTTCGCAGACAGCTGAAATACGCCGCGCGATTGTTGCGCAAGAGCCCGGCATTTACAGCCGCCGCTCTGCTGACGCTCGCCGTTTGCCTCGGCGCCAATCTAACGATTTTCGCAGTGATCGATTCGGTGCTGCTCCGGCCGCTGCCCTTTCCTGAGCCCGAGCGGCTGATGACGATCTTCAATACGTATCCGAAAGCTGGGGTCGAGCGCGACGGATCCTCGCTGACCAACTACTACGAACGCCGCGGCCGTATTCCTGCCTTCGCCTCGCTCTCGATCTACCGCCACGCAACGGAGATTGTCGGCGAGCCTGGATCGACCGAACGCGAGCCTACCATGCGCGTGTCTGCGGATTTTTTCTCTACCCTCGGGCTTGGCCCTGCGATCGGACGCACTTTCACGGACGACGAAACCACTTCCGACAGCGACCACGTTGCCATTCTTTCCGACGCATATTGGCGGCAAGCATTCAACGCCGATCCGAACGTGCTGGGAAAGCAGATTCGCGTCAATAGCGTTTCCAGGACGGTGATCGGCGTTTTGCCTCCCAGCTTCCGCTTTCTCTCTTCCGATGCACGAGTGTTCCTGCCCCTGGCATCGCGCCCGGAGGAGCGCGCCCCATCGCGACGGCATTCCGGCGGGAATGTGATCCAAATGATCGCGCGGCTGCGACCGGACGCCACGCTCGCGCAGGCGCAGTCGGAGCTGGACGCGCAGAACGCGGCACTGGAAGTGGACGATCCGCAGGCCAAGATGATTGCCGATGCGGGTTTTCGTTCGCTGGTGGTGCCGTTGCGCGCGGACCACGTCGCAGCCGTGCGTCCCACGCTGCTGCTTCTGGAAGCAGGCGTACTCGTGCTTCTTTTGATTGGCGCAGTCAATCTAGTGAACCTGCTGCTTATCCGTGCCAGCGGCCGCGCCAAGGAATTGGCCGTTCGCCAGGCGCTGGGCGCAGGTTGGAAATATCTTGTGAGCGAGGTGGTTGTCGAGACCACCTTGCTCACGTTAGTCGGAGGATTGCTCGGACTCGCCGTCGGGGCCGGCGGAATCCAGTTGATGCGCGGATGGGGCGCTGATCGCCTGCCGTTCGGAAGTCGCATCGTTTTCGACGCGCGATTAGCACGGGTCGGCCTGGTCGCAGCCATCGCCATGGGTGTCGTGTTCGCGGCGCCTGTCGCCTGGTTCCAACTTCGGCGGCATATCGGAAATGCGCTGCAATCGGTGAGCCGTGGCGGCACCGCCGGGCATGGGGTGCAAATTCTGCGTCACAGTTTTCTGGTCGCTCAGATTGCCTTGGCGTTTATTCTGCTGGCCGGAGCGGGCCTGCTCGGCCTCAGTCTTCAGCGAGTGATGGCCATTTCCCCGGGTTTCCAGTCAGACCGCGTGCTCGCTGGGCACATCCTGCTTCCGTGGACCTATCAGGACGCAGCCCGGCTGACGTTTGTTGAAAGCTTGCTGGACAAAATCGGCCACATGCCGGGAGTATTGAGCGCGGGAGTGGTCAACAATGTACCCTTCAGCGGTAAGAACGGCAAAAGTGCCGCCACGGTAAAAGGGCACATCCTCCGTCCGGGCGAATCCGCGCGAGGGCACTATTCTTACGGAGTCGCCGGCGACTATTTTCGCGCGATGGGTTTCTCGCTGCGAGCAGGACGTTTCCTCACCGCCGACGATTCACACCGCTCCGAGCGCGTCTGCGTTGTGGACGAAGACTTCGCGCGATACTACTGGCCGAACGCCAGCGCCATTGGCCAACGATTGTGGGATGGGTCCGAAGCGGGGAAGGATGCCGAAGCGTTCACTGTCGTCGGCGTTGTTGGTGCGGTAAAACAAGTGGGACTCACCGAAGAGGAAGCACAGGGCGCGATTTATTATCCGTATTCCTTCCGTATCGATGACAGCTTCTTCGCCGCCATCCGTACGAGCCTTCCGTCGGAATCGCTCAAGTTGGCACTCCAGAAGGTAGTTCGACAAGTCGACCCCGACATACCGATAAATGACGTTCGGTCAATGGACACTCGCATTGCCGACAGCCTGGTCGCTCGTCGCTCACCGGCGCTGTTGGCTGCCCTGTTCGCAGCGATCGCACTGTTGCTGACTTGCATCGGCACGTATGGAGTGCTGAGTTATGCCGTGACACAGCGGCGGCGCGAAATCGGTGTGCGCATAGCGCTGGGGGCGCAAGCCGGGCAGATTCGAATGCAGTTTGTCTCGCTCTCATTACGCCTGTTAGTCGCCGGAACCGTGTTGGGCTTGATCGGAGCATGGCAAGCGGGCCTCGCGATGCGCTCGCTACTCTTCCAGGTACCGGCGCTTAACTTCGCGGTGCTTGCCGCTGCCGCGTGCGTGACGACAGCAGTGTGCCTGGCCGCCTGCCTACTGCCAGCGCAACGCGCCGCACGAATTTCTCCGATGGAGGCTCTGGCCGAGGAGTAGTGAATCCGCATCGGTTCAATCAACGCGCATGAGAACAAAACGGTTGCCGCGACTTTGCTATTTTCGAAATCCGAAAGAAAATCTCGGGTAGAATCGTCCCCGCGTTTCGCTAGCTTGTGACGGATGCTACGTGCCTGTTAGAAGATCGCGCGCGAGCGGAGTCTGACTATGCCTGCCACTGACAAACTCGACACGCACCATAAAGCTCTCACCTTGAATCTCGATGCATCCGCTTTTGGCTCTTTCGCCGAAATCGGCGCCGGACAGGAAGTTTCCCACTGGTTCTTTGTCGTGGGAGGCGCCTCCGCGACGGTCGCCAAAACTATTTGCGCCTACGACAAGGAAGTCAGCGACGATCTGTATGGCTCGGGATCGCGCTACGTATCCAGGCAGCGAATGGAGGCAATGCTGGACAAGGAATGGGCCCAGCTTCTCGCGCAGTTAAGCGATACCCGTGGGCCGCATACGCGCTTCTTCTCCTTTGTCGATACGGTCTCCGCGCGTAACTTTGCCGGGACCAACGACGCGCACGGCTGGGTCGGTCTCCGGTTCCAAATGCAGCCCGGCGGCCCGGCAAACGACGTCCTGCTGCACATCAATATGCGCGATCCTTCGAACGTCCTGCAGCAGGAAGCCATCGGTATTCTGGGCGTCAATCTCATTTACAGCTCGTTCTATGAATTGCGAACCACGGAAACATTTCTGGCAGGCTTGGCAGAAGACGTCGTCAAGGAGCGAATCGAGATTGACTACCTAGATCTTCGCGGGCCAGCATTCGAACGTTGGGATCGCCGTACCCTGCTAGCCGATTTGCTGACGAGAGGATTCGCCGAGGCTGTATTTTTTCCCTCCCAGGGCCCCACAGTTCCTCCTACCGAGGCTCTTTACAAGAAAGCGGTCGTGCTTGCTCCGGGATACTTTGGCCACGGAGACGCAGCTCACTCGCAAGTTCACATGAGGTTGTTGGGTGCGGCGATTCAGGAGCTTCAGACCGAGCTGGGCGAAACAAAAGCCTCGCCCGCCGGCTTTTTTTGCCTGACGGCTGCTCCGCTCGTGCGGGACGAAGCGCCGCCGGAGATCCCTGATTTGCTTCGTCGGATCGATGCTCTTCTCGCTGCTGGCGGCGATGTGCTGCTTTTTCGCCAAAGTGAGCTTTACGGCATGAAGACTCTCGTGAGCCGCCACACGCAAGCGCCTGTGCGCTTCGTCGTTGGGCTTTCGCTGATGATTCAAGCGCTTGAGGGCTTTTACGGCAATCTCGAAGGGAGACTACTGGAGGCGCTTGCGCGTCTTCTGGCACAGAACGTGCGCATCTACGCTTATCCGATGAGCTCTACGGAGCTGCGCGAAAGACTGAAGGGTTTTTCGGCTAGCGGTTGGGAATGGGATGAGACGAATGGAATGGTTTCTGCCGGCCAGTTACGGCACGCGCCGCCGCTTGGACACTTGTTTGCGTATCTTCTCGCCAGCAACTTTCTTGTTCCTATGCAAGTTCCTGCGACGCTAAAAGCTGACGCTTGACCGCCTCGGTGCCGCAGGCGCAAGCGCCCTTTGCGAACCAGGCCTTGCTCTATCCGGTGTGCAACACTTTCCGCTGGCTCACCGTGTCGCCGTCGCCTCGTTTTAACTCGCGGAAGACGATGGTGGAGAGGATGGTCATTGCACCCAGCACCAGGAACGCGCGGTGGATGCCGTGAATAAATTGTGGCGCACTGGAAGTGTGGCGATCGGGAATGAAGAACGCGGTGACCAGCGACGCGGCAGCCACTGCGAAACTGACAGACATCTGCTGCACCGTGCTGGCGATCGAGCTCGCGCTGCTCGCCTGCTCCTCGTTAACGTCGGCGTAGACGAGCGTGTTCATGCTCGTATATTGCAATGAGGTGAAGAATCCGAAAAGGAAAACTTCGAGGACGATCAGCCATATCGGCGTGCCTTTCCCGATGTGTGCGAAAAGCAAAATCTGCACACCCATGAGCAGCGTGTTCGATACCAGAACCGCGCGATAGCCAAATCGCGCCAGGATTCTCGGCATCGCCGGCTTCAGGCTCATCGAAGCAATGGCCTGCGGGATCAGCAGCAGGCCGGATTGAATCGGCGTGAATCCTAGGCCAACCTGATACAGCAGCGGGAAAAGAAATGGAATGCCGCCGATGCCCAGGCGCGTGACAAAGCTGCCGGTCACCGCGGCGCGAAACGTGCGAATGCGAAATAGTGCGAGACGCAGCACGGGGTGTGCGGTTCGGGTGGCATGAAATCCGTAGCCCGCGAGCAGAGCGATGGAAATGCCCAACAGCGCCAGAATTTCAAGCGTGTTCAGCGTATGCTCGCCAAACACTTCCAGCACGTAGGAAAGCAGCGCGACGCCGGACCCGAAAAGAATCAGCCCGGTCACGTCGAGCGGATCGGTGTGTTCGCGATAGTCCGGCACATGGCGGTACATCAGGTACAAGCCAACGAGGCCGATCGGAATATTTACGAAGAAGATGAATCTCCACTGAAGGTATCCGACGATCAGGCCACCGGCGATCGGTCCAAGCATGGGGGCGATCAAGGCGGGGATGGAGACGAAGCTCATCGCTCGAACCAGTTCGGATTTGGCAAACGTCCGTACTAAGACGAGTCGGCCGACCGGCACCATCATGGATCCGCCGCAGCCCTGCAGGATGCGGCAAGCGACCAGCACGTGAATATTGGTCGACATGCCGCAGAGAAATGATCCCAGCGTGAAAATGCCGATCGCGCAGGCGAACACACGTCGCGTTCCGAAGCGGTCCGCCATCCAGCCGCTGATCGGAATGAAGACTGCCAGGCTCAACGTGTAGCTTGCCAGCACCGACTTCATGCTGAGCGGAGCAACGTGGAGAGCGGCTGCGATGGCGGGAACGGCCGTATTAAGAATCGTGGTGTCCAGCGACTCCATGAAGAAAGCGACGGCGATCAGCCATGGCAGCAGTCGCTTGCTGCTATCGGCCAGCGGGGGTTGCGATAAACGAGTTTCAATCGGACCGGACGCGCTCAAATCAAACCCAATCGGAATGCTTTCGCGTCATGAATCCAGCACTCACTTGGTTTACGCGTTTCAACGATCTGCCGGTCGTACATCCTGAACACGCTGTCCTTTCGCGATCTGCTGAGTGTCCGCGTCGCGATGCAGTGAGCAAGTATCTGCTCCTGCCTCGACAAGAGAGGCCTGACATCGCGGACGAGAATATTGATTATACCGATAGTCTGCCTTCTGATTTCGATCGTCTGATGAATGCCGTAGCCAGGGCTTAGCGGATTCTTGCGCACAGTTTTCGAGTTCCTCTGCTTCAGCGACACAGGCTGTCACAGCCCGCAGCCGCGCCGCGCTCGTTCGGCTTGCCGTTGCTGCAATCAGATCGCGATTTTTTTGGTGCGGGCTTTCCAGGCGGAGTAGATAGCGGGAAGCAGGGAAACGAAAATTACGACGGCTAGGACGTAATGGATGCGCTTGTCGATGTTGGGGACGGTGCTGCCGAGCGTGTAGCCGAGCAGGATCATGCCCCAGACCCAGAGAAAGCCGCCGACGATGTCGAAGAGCAGGTAGCGCGTGTAGTCCATTTTCGCTGCGCCGGCGACGGGCGGGCAGAAGGTGCGAATGATGGGCATGAAGCGGGCGAGGATAATGGTGCGCGATCCGTATTTTTCGTAAAACGCGTGCGCGCGCAGCAGGTGGCTCTTCTTGAAGAAGCGCGAGTCCTCACGTTGATAGAGGCGCTGGCCCATGGAGCGCCCGATCCAGTAGCCGAGCTGGTCGCCGACGATGGCGCAGAGGGTGACGAGCGGCAGCAGCCACATCAGCTGCAATCCCGAGGCTTTATCCGCAGCCACTACTCCGGCCGTGACCAGCAGGGAATCGCCCGGCAGGAAGAAGCCGACGAATAGCCCGGTTTCCACGAAGACGATGCCGCAGACCATCACCATGCCGCCGAGCGCGACCAGAGCGCGGACGTCGGAGAGCCGGTGCAGTAGCTCCTTCAATAGCTCGATCACTTGGTATAGAAACCTCGCTCTCCTGATGCGTGCTTCCGGGCCTCAACCCATCTCATGTGCTCGCCGTTCGCGCGGGAAAGCAGCGATCCCTCGCTGCATCCCGCGCCTGCCAAACGGCGGCAGGCAAGAAAAAGCGCCTGACTCGATTCGGGATGACGGCGAATCCACTTTTTCGGCGAACGGCAAAACGGTGCGCTGGCACAAGACAGCTGCGTTCGCACAGACTGCAGAGCCGCGAGCTGCATAGACTCGCCGGTGCGTTATAGTCCCTGAATGCGGCGCAAATCGCTGTAAACACAATAACATAAATGGCCTTAGTCGCGGCCTGCCAGAACCCATGAGTGACTAGTACTACCCGCCTACTGATTATAGCCCGCTGTACCATTGGCCAGGTCGCAGGCCTGCCCGAAACTTGCTCTTGTACGACGAACAAGCCTCATGAGGGGGGACAAATGGTAGGTGGCTACGCGATCTGGATGGGGCAACCGGTGATACTCCGAGTCGTAGCAGGGAACCTGCGGGTACCGCTGCGCGGGCGCCTCGTGTCCGAGACCAAAGATGTGGTTCGTTTGCGAATCGCGGACAGCTGGGACGTCGATATTTTCAAGTCCATGGTTTTGGCCGTCGAGCATGACAACCCGGTTTACGTATTGAATTAAGGGGAGAGGGCTTGAGCACACTGACGAGCACGGTTTGGAAGTCTGACAGCCACACAGCTTCGGCAAACGCTCACGCGCTGCCTTTTCCCGACGCCTCGGAGGATTCGGTTATGCGCCAGAGAGCAATCGCGTTTCGCGACACAATGCTTGTGATGGCCATTCAACTTGTGTTTCGCGCTTCGCTGGCAATGCGCCGCTGGAATTACTAACCGCGGCAAAGTTTAAAAAAGTTTTCGGCCCAGCGTCCCTCACCCCCGTCCCCGGGTCTGCGCCCCCAGACCCGGGGATTTTTTTCTTCCGGCGAAATTCCATCCTGCGCTGAAATTTCCAATTCTTGCGCGTGCTTGGATTTAGCGGTGGTTTCCATCCGTCCATGGAGCCAAACCTGCTGCCCCGCGGAAAGGGCGGCCCGTGCCGGTAACATAGCTTTTTTCAAAACTCCCTGTTGATATTGGCGTTCTCGCGATATTATCCTTCGGAACCATTTAGCCACCAAACCAGGAGCCTATTCGATGAGGATTGCCAGCGTCGCGAGTGCCTTCCCAGAGTATTACTACAAACAGGAGATTTTGACGGAGGCGCTGAAGAACGACTGGCGTCATCGCTTGTCGAATCCGGACATACTCGACCGTCTGGACGAGAGTATGCAAGTCGAGGGGCGATACCTGGTCGAACCCATCGATTACTATGAAGGCCTGACAACCTGGGGGCAGGCGAACAACACTTGGATCGCGCACGCGCTGGAACTGGGTGAAGAATCTCTGTGCAAGGCGCTGCACAAAGCGGGTATCGGACCGAAAGATCTGGGCGCGATTTTTGTGACGTCGGTGACCGGCATTGCTGCTCCCTCGCTGGATGCGCGGCTGGTGAATCGCATGGGGCTTTCGCCCAACATCAAGCGCATTCCAATTTTCGGATTGGGTTGTGTGGCAGGCGCCGCGGGAATTTCGCGCGCCGCGGATTACGTGAAGGCTTATCCGGACCAGGCTGCAGCGCTTTTGTCCGTGGAACTGTGCTCGCTGACTTTGCAGCGCGACGACCTCTCCATGGCGCACCTGATTTCCGCGCTGCTCTTCGGTGACGGTGCGGCGGCGACCATCGTGACAGGCTCCAATCGCAAAGCAGATGGGCCGGAAATTCTCGCGACGAAATCCAGTTTCTATCTGCACACTGAGAAGGTGATGGGGTGGGATATCTCTGAGAAGGGTTTCCGCATCGTATTGTCACCGGAAGTTCCGGAGATGGTGACGAAGCATTTGGGCAAGGACGTGGACGCGTTCCTCGCGGAAAATGGCGCGAAGCGTTCCGACATCAAATCCTGGATCATGCATACCGGTGGCCCCAAAGTTTTGGAAGCCACCGCGACTGCGCTGGGAATTACGGCCAACGATCTGGCGGCATCATGGGCTTGTTTGCGCCGCGTTGGAAATATTTCATCCACGTCGGTGTTGTTGGTGCTTGAGGACGTTTATTCGAATCGGCGCCCCGAACCCGGCTCGCTGAGCATCCTGGCCGCGATGGGTCCCGGCTTCTGTGCAGAGCTAGTTTTGTTGCGTTGGTAAGAAGTGGGGGCCAGTGGCTACAGGCGCGGAAGTCCTGATCGTGGGAGCGGGGCCAGCAGGGATCGCGACGGCGATAGCGGCAAGCCAAAAGGGACTTCGTGTAACGGTCGCCGATGCGCGCAAGCCGCCGATCGATAAGCCCTGCGGCGAGGGTTTACTCCCCGAAGGTGTATCCGCGCTGCAGCGCCTCGGCATCTGGCTGGATTCCTCCGTAGCATTTCCCATTGCAGGATTGCGTTTTTCCGATGAGGCGTCGTCCGCCTGCGGAAGCATTACGCGCGGCGTCGCGTTTGGCCTGCGCCGCAGCGTGTTGCACGATTTGCTGGTGCGGCGTGCCGTGGACTCGGGCGTTTCCTTCCGTTGGGGCACACGCGTTACCGAATTAAATTCCGATCATGCGCGGCTGGATGGCGTGGTATTTCCGTTCGACTGGCTGGTGGGCGCGGATGGGCAGCGATCTGCGGTAAGAAAATGGTCGGGTCTAGGTCCGCGGCGCGTGCGTTCGGCGCGTTTTGGATTTCGCTGCCACTTCGCTGTGGCGCCGTGGAGCGAATTTGTCGAAGTGTACTGGGGCGAGCGGTGCCAGATTTATGTGACGCCCACGGGGCCGGATGAAATCAACGTCGCGGTGCTGACCAGCGATCCGAAGATGCGTGTGGAGCGTGCCCTGCAGCATTTTCCCGCGGTGGCGCGCCGGTTGGGCGATGCGCGCCGCATCAGCGAGGATACTGGGTGCCAGACCGTGCTGGAATATCCGCGCAGCGTCGCGCAGGGGAATGTCGCGCTGGTGGGCGATGCTTCTTTTACCGTGGACGGAATTACGGGGCAGGGCATGAGCCTCGCGTTGCAACAGGCGTTGCGGTTGGGTGATGCGCTGGCGGCGGAAGATTTGGCGCGCTACCGCATGGCGCATGGTCAATTGATCGAGGGGCCGGCACGCATGGCGCGTTTGTTGTTGCTGCTGGATCGCCAGGCGTGGCTACGGCGCAAGGCGCTGCGCAAGTTCGCGGAGAATCCCAATATATTCGCGCGCATGATTTCATCGCACGCCAATTGTCCTAGGCCCGCGCCGATTCGGGCCAGCGAAATGTTTGATCTTGGTTGGCAGGTTTTGCGCGCGTGAGACTGGTTCGGCGGATCGGGCAGGGAAATGCGCGCGTCGGACAATCTGTTGCGACGCTGCCGCGGGCGTTAGGTGCTCTGGTTTTGTCTGCGCTCGCGTGTTCCGCTGCGTTGGCTTGTGCGCCGGCTGCTTGTGCGCAGGCGTATGTCGTCAACCTGGATCCCGCGCAGACCCAGCTTGCATTCGTGCTCGATACCACGCTGCACGCGGTTCACGGAACTTTCCAATTGAAAAGCGGGCAAATTCATTTTGATGCGGCCACCGGCAAGGCCAGCGGCACGATTGTGGTGGACGCGCGCAGCGCTAATACCGACAACAATTCCCGCGACAGGAAGATGCATCAGGAAATTCTGCAGAGTCCGAAGTATGCGGAGATTGTTTTCACGCCCGCACAGGTGCGCGGGTCGTTTGATCCGCAGAAGGCGTCGCAGGTGGACGTCAGCGGCGTGATGCGCATTCACGGCCAGGATCACGACCTTACCATGACGTTGGCCGTGCAACCCGGGGCGGGTCCACGGCTGCAGTGCGACACGCACTTCACGATCCCTTACGTAAAATGGGGCATGAAAGACGCCAGCACGTTCCTGCTACACGCAAACGACACGGTGGAACTGGAAATCCACGCGACGGTCGAAATCAAGCCGGAGCAACCCCCGCATTAGCCGTCAAAAAACCGCACAGGCTGGAACCCATACTCCCGGTGTCTCCGTGCCCTCCATTTTTCTCTGTGTTAAATTTTTTGAGTGATCGCAGCGCGGCCGCAGCCCGCTAGTTCTCCTTGTCGGTGAAGAGCAATTCCTTCGCCCGCTGCGATGCCTTCACCACGGCCTTGATCAACGTCACGCGCAACTTGCCCTCTTCTAACTCCAAGATTCCGTCAATGGTGCATCCAGCGGGAGTGGTCACCGTATCTTTCAGCAGCGCGGGATGGTGGCCGGTCTCGAGCACCACTTTCGCCGCGCCCAACATGGTCTGCGCCGCGAGCAAAGTAGCCAGCTCGCGCGACAAACCCATCTTCACGCCGCCTTCCGCCAGCGATTCCAAAATAATGTAGAGAAACGCCGGGCCGCTGCCGGAAAGTCCGGTGACCGCGTCCATATGCTTTTCATCCACGACCACCGTTTTACCCACTGCGTCAAAAAGTTTGCGCGCGAGTTCCAAATGCTTCGGCGTCGCATGCTTGCCTTTGCAAATCGCAGTGATGCCTTCGCCGACCATCGAAGGCGTATTGGGCATCGCGCGTAGCACCGGCACATTTCCGCCGCTGCGCTTTTCCATGTATTCGGTGGAAACCGCTGCGGCAATCGAAATCACCAGCTTCTGATCGTTCAGCTCCGGACGGATTTCATCAAGCACGGCGCTCACCGCCAGCGGCTTCACGCACAGCAAAATTACGTCGGCATCTTTTGCCGCTGCGCGATTGTCCGTACCCAGAGTGATTTGCGCGCTGGAAATGCTGCGCCGTTCCGAACTGGTCTGCCGCACGGTAGCGAAAACGTGGGCGGGCGCGACTAGGCCATGCTTCAAGAAAGCTTCGAGCAGAATGCCGCCCATCTTGCCCGCGCCAAGCACCGCGAGCCCTTTTGCTGTGGAAATGTCGGTCACGTTAGCCTCTCCCCCGTTTCTTCAGTCTGGTCGCGTTGCGCTTTGTGGTCGATCCGGCGGTCCGCAATGGTCAGATCGTTGGGCAATCTCGCGAGCAACTGGAACGCGCGCAGCGCCGTGCCCTTCTTATCGCGTAAAATGATTTCATCCCCGCGCTGGAAGCTGCCCAGTTCGCCGCACGCGAATTTGTTTCGGCAACCGGACGGCGTGACAGTTTTTCGAGCGAAAAACCTTGCCCCGTGGTCGCATGGGAATGCTCCGCATACATCTGTCCAGTATCCACATATCTTGGTTTCCTCCAAAGGAAATGCGCAACCTCCGAGCCGCAGGAGTTCTGCGGCGGCCACGCTTGGTTTCACTGGTGGTATGATTGTCTTGCATTATTGAGTCCACATTACCGAGCTTCAAGCTCGCGCCGAGGCAGACCTGTGGTCGAAATACCGCATGAATGGCTGGACGGAGTTGTCGGCATTCTGGAATCGCTCAATCAGGGCGTGCTGATCAACAACGATTGTGGCGAGGTTGTTTACGCCAACGCTCTGTATCTGAAAATGGCCGGTTACTCTGCGGACGAATTCATCGGCTCGAAAATTATGAGCTGGTATCCTCCCGAAGACGCGCAGGCGTTGCAGCGGCAAATCGAGCGGCGCCAGAGGGAAGGCAGCAACCTTTTTGAATTCTACGTGCCGCACCGCGACGGACGCCACCTGCCGGTGGTGATCACCGCACGGCAGATTGAAGATCCGGATGGCGGGATTTATTCCATCGTCACCCTCACCGATATTTCCGCGCAGAAGCGCGCCGAAAACGCGCTACGCGAAGTGAACGTCCAGCTGGAACAGCGCCATCGCGAAATCGAAGAAGATCTGTTGCTGGCCGCGCGCGTGCAGCAGAGCCTGGCGCCGGGCAGCCTGATGTGGGGAGGCGCGTCGGTAGAAACTTTTTACCAGCCGGTGCGCACCATCGGAGGAGATTTTGGCCTGGTCGCGCCGCGTCCCGATCATCTTTCGTTGATGATTTGCGATGTGTCGGGCCACGGCATCGGTTCGGCGCTGGTGGCGAACCGCATCTACACCGAGACGATGTCCCAAATCGAGCGCGGCGCCGGACTAGCGCCGATGATGGAGCATCTGAATCGCTTCGTAATCGGCAGTCTGCGCAGTTCGGTTTTTTACTTCACGGTAGTGGCCGCGCGGCTGGATTTGGCTGCGCGCACGCTGGAATTTGTTGGCGCCGGCCATCCTCCTGCGATGATCGTGAAGCCGGGCGAGGCGCCGCGCCTGCTGGAATCGCGCAGCTCCGTCCTGGGTCTGCTGCACGACGCCGTGGATGTGGAGTCCCCCATGAAAATTCCGGTCGTCGCGGGCGATCGGGTGATTTTGTACACGGATGGATTCACGGAGAGCTTCAACACGCGCGACGATATGCTGGGCGTCGAAGGCTTGGCGGAGATCGTGCGCGAAACCTCCAAGCTTCCGCTGTCGGCGATGACGCAGGAAATCGTGGAGCGCGTCGCGGCGTTTCGGCACGGGCCTCCCGCCGATGATATGTCGCTGGTGGTCGTCGAAATTCCTTAGCAGGAGCGGCGGTACGAGGCTTAGGAATGCGGGCGTTCGCTCCTGTGGCGCTGGCGGACTCGCGGCATAGGTTCTATGCTCCAGAGGCGATGCGGGTTGGAGGAGTGCGATGCTACAAGTGAAAAGTGCGTCCGGCTGGGCAAATCCATACAATCTGAGAGCTGCGGCGGTGGCCGCGCTCGTGCTTTTCGGGATTACTTACGCGACCGACGCGCTGTTGTACTACTTACGCATCGCGGCGGCGGAAACGATTCTGAACGATGCTGCGATTGCTCTGGCCGGCGCTGCGGTGCTGGTATTTTTTCTGGTGCAGAGCCACAAAAATCAGATTGTGGCGCGCGCGAAGGAAAGAGCAATTATGGTTGCCGAGGTAAACCATCACATTCGCAATGCGATGACTCCGCTGGCGCTGGTGATGGCGTCGCAGGATACCGGCGAAAGATTGCGCATTCTGGATATGGCCACCGATCGCCTGGACTATGTGCTGACTGATTTGCTGCCGACCGTGGGAAGCACGAGCAAACCGCGCTTTTTTTAATCTCTTCCATTCATTCTTCCGGATTCCATGCGTGCGAGGGCGCAGAGCCTGATCCTGCTTCGAGTGCCGCGCCCAAAGTTCCAAGGCTGCGTACACGATTGCCCGTTTGGTCTTGATGCCTGTCCCTTGTTACGCCTAGCCGGGCTTTTCTTTATCGATATCAATGCTTGCTTTGGTCGTGGTGAAACGATGCGCCCAATTGTGATGCGATTCGTGCGCATGTTGGGGAAGGATAAAGAATAAAAGCGCCATGTCGCTTTGAAACACGTCGGGCATTCCACTCGTAGGCAAAGCGCAACTAAAAGCTCATAATCGGGTTTCTTACATGGAGGTCGCGAGCCGCCATGTCTGACACACGCATCGTACTTTGGTTCGCATGGTTTCTAGCCGCCAGCTGGTTGCGGAGGATGACGATTTCGGTGCCAGTTCGCAGCACAAAGGGGTCTAACTCGTGACCAAGAGGTTCCCGCTCGCACGCGTCCTGACGTTCCTGACGCTCGTCCTGATTCTGGGGTTGCCGCAAAACGCAGCAGCGCAAGATCAAGATCCGGCCCAAGCGCAAGCCCAGGCTCAAGTGGTAGATCCTCCGACCCGCGTTGCACGGCTGAACTACGTGCAGGGCTCGGTTTCTTTTCAGCCTGCCGGCGAACAGGATTGGCTTGAGGCAGATGTCAACCGCCCGCTCACCACAGGCGACAATCTGTGGGCCGACAAAGAATCGCGCGGCGAAGTTCATATCGGCGCAACGGCGATACGCTTGTCGAGCGAGACGGGAATTTCGTTTCTGAATCTGGACGACCGCACCGTGCAGCTGCAGCTGGCGCAGGGCACCATTGAAGTGCACGTCCGCCGCCTGGAACCCGGCAATGCATTCGAAATTGATACGCCGAATCTCGCCTTTACGCTGGCAGCCTCCGGCGAATATCGAATTGAAACGAATCCCGACGGAAATTCCACCGAGATCACGGTGCGCGAAGGAGCTGGGCAGGTGACCGGCGCCGGAGAATCGTACGACCTGTCGGCCGGGCAACAATATATTTTCAACGGCACGGATCAGCTGGCGTTTAACGCGCAGGCCGCGCCGGAATTCGACGATTTCGAAGATTGGTGCCAGGCGCAGGACCAGCGCGAGAACAGTTCGGCATCGGCGCGCTACGTTTCGCGTGACGTGGATGGCTATTACGATCTGGATGGCAATGGCGAATGGCAGACGGACCCGGATTACGGAGCGATCTGGGTGCCGGGCGGCGTTGCGCCTGGCTGGGCGCCTTATCGCTACGGCCACTGGGTTTGGATTGGCCCGTGGGGCTGGACGTGGGTGGAAGACGAGCCGTGGGGCTTCGCGCCATTTCATTACGGGCGCTGGGCGTTTGTGCGCGGCGGCTGGGGATGGGTGCCGGGGCCGATGGTGGTGCGTCCTGTGTACGCGCCGGCGCTGGTGGGATTTGTCGGCGGTGCGGGCGGGCTCGGAGTTGCGGTGGGATTTGGCAGCGGATTCTCGGGCGTCGCGTGGTTTCCGCTGGGGCCGCGCGATATTTACCTTCCTGGGTATCACGCCAGCCCGCGCTACGTGCAGAACATCAATATCACCAACACGCGCGTCTTGAACGTGACCCAGGTCACGACCGTGTACAACAACTACGTCACGAACTCAAATGTGGGTGCGAACCGTCTTGATTACACCTACGCGCATAACGCCGTCGCTGTGACGGCGGTTTCGCGGGAAACTTTTGTGGGCGCGCGGCCTGTGGCTACGGCTTTCGTGCGCGTGACGCCGGAACAATTGCAAAGCGCGCATGTGGTAGAGCAAACTTCGCTGGCGCCGACGCGCGCGAGTTTTGTAGCAGCGACGGCCAAGCCCGCGCGCGCGCGGCCGGCTGTGGCGTTCAGCGCGCGGCCCGTGGTGGCGCGGTTGAATCCTCCGGCGCCGGCTGTGAGCCATTCCGCTTTGCGTACTTTTAATGGCCCCGCGGCGGCGCCTGCGCGTTCGCCCGTGCCGATGTACAACAACGATAGTTTGGCGCGCACACCCCAGTATCCCAACACTGATGCGCGCGCAAACATCAGCACGAACGCCAATGATCGGCAAAACGGGAACGGCAACGCCAATGCGAACGAAAGGCCGAACACGAACGAGCGTCCGCCGGCAAACGACGCGGCGCAGCCTCGTCCACCGGTGAAGTTCACTCCGCCCACCAAGGCGAAGGATGACGACTACGACGTGCATCCTCCGCTGAACCATCACGCCAACACGCCTCCGCCGGCAGAGCATCAACCAGCGCCGGCATCGCATCCGGCGCCGGCGCCGCACGAGTCTGCGGCAGCGCCGTCGCGCCCCAAGAGCTGATTCGCGCAACGAGAAAAATATCGCGGTTGTCATTCCGAAGCCGCAGCTTGCCCGAGGAATCTTTTTTTTCTTCGGCGTGAGCACGAAAAGCAGGGCACTCACCCGCTGTTGCGGGCTCGGGATGACGACCAGTGCACTTCGGGCGGAGACCCTTTGGCCAGGACGTAAATGATATCGACGGGTACCGGCGTTCCTTTCGCGGCGCATTTCCCGCGTGCTTTTGATCTGGGTCCTTTCGCGTCACGGCTCGACCTTCAAGCAGCGTACTCCCGGTGATATCATTGCAATTGGCGGCGAAACTTTCCGCTGGGCAGGGCCACGCAAAATGCCAGCTGCAAAAATTTTGATGCTTGTCGGGGATTACGTTGAAGATTATGAAGTGATGGTGCCGTTTCAGGCGCTGCAGATGGTGGGGCACACGGTGCATGCGGTTTGTCCGGACAAGAAGGCCGGGCAATTTGTGCGCACTGCGATCCATGATTTCGAAGGCGCGCAGACTTATTCGGAAAAGCCGGGGCACAATTTCACTTTGAACGCTACGTTTGCCGAAATTCACGCTGAAGATTACGACGCGCTGGTGGTTCCCGGCGGGCGCGCGCCCGAATATTTGCGTTTGAATCCCAAAGTGCTGGAGATCGTGCAGCATTTTTCCGCGGCCGGTCAGCCCATCGCCGCGCTCTGTCACGGCGTGCAAATTCTGGCCGCGGCGCGCGTCATTTCCGGCAAACGCGTCAGCGCTTATCCCGCTTGCGCTCCTGAAGTCGAGCTGGCGGGAGGTGTTTACACTACCGTCGAAATGACGGACGCGGTGGCGGACGGCAACCTGGTCACCGGTCCCGCGTGGCCGGCGCATCCGGCGTGGCTCGCGAAATTCCTGGTCGTGCTGGACCGCAGCCTCGCGGAAAAATCCGGCGCGAAACCGACTGCGGGTAAGGCGTCGGCGTAGGCCCGCCTCTCTGAGCATTTGTAGCGGCGGTCCCGCTTGCGGGACCGCTATCGGTGGTGCCGCAACACCCATGCCGCACGAAGGTGCGCCGCTACGAAAGCCTGTGAGTCTCCTGGACAGCGAAAAATGGGAATATCCTTGCGGTGAAAATCCTCGAAACAAAAAGGCTGGTGCTACGGCGGCTGACCGCGGACGACGCCGCGTTCATTCTCGAACTGCTGAACGAGCCGGCGTTTCTGGAAAATATCGGCGATCGCGGGGCGCGCACGCTTGCCGACGCGCGGCGCTATATCGCCAGAGGCCCCGTCGCCAGCTACCGCAAATTTGGATTTGGTCTGTACCTGGTTGAGCTGAAGGATTGCGGAACGCCCATCGGCATCTGCGGCCTGCTCAAACGCGAATCGCTCGACGACGTGGACATCGGCTTCGCGTTCCTGCGCAGGTATTGGTCGCAAGGCTATGCGCGCGAATCCGCCGCCGCCGTGATGCACTACGGCTGGACCAAGCTGCGCCTGCCGCGCATCGTCGCCATCACCAAGCCCACAAACCAAGCCTCCATCGCCCTGCTCGAAGAACTCGGCCTGCGATTTGAAAAAGGTATGGCGTTGCCCGACCATGGCGGAGAAAAAAAATTGTTTGCTGCAATGAGCCCGCTCGTTCGCCGTTAATTTGCAGGCTCCGAGAAGCAGCCTCGCCAAAGTTTGCAGATCTTTCTGGCTTCGACGCTTGTGCTGTTGCACGCCGCGTATTCGGCCAGTGGGTACTCGTACTGTCCTAGTTCTGTACAGACGTGCGTGGTCCGTGGGTGCGCAGAATTTGCGTTGTGCCTCGCAGAGCGCGACCATCACGCTATTGCTATTAACTTGCTCACAGCAAAGGAGAAAACTGTTTTCTAAACGCTCGTTTTTCGGGACGTTTGCCTCAATCGACCTTGCTGGCCTCTACTGCAATCCGCGTGCGGCGGGATCCCGGTCAGCAATGACTACTCACTTGGGCAAGAACCGATTGGCGCCATACACCAGGCCTAGCGTTAGGAATGCGATTACCACTTCGCCTACGGCGCCTACTGCGAAGGGGCGGAAGCCCTGTTTGCCAAGGGCGCGGATGTTGGTGCGGAGGCCGACTCCTGCGAAGGTTAGCAGGAAGGCCCAGCGGGACAGGTTGGCTACGTTCGTTAGTTGATCTTTGCTGAAGATGTGGGCTGTGGCTAGGGCGCTGATTACCAGGAAGCCCAGGACGAACTTGGGGAATTTTTGCCAGAGGAATGCGGCTTTGTTGCCGACGCCCTCGGTGTGTTCTTTGCGGGCCCAGTGGATGGCGTAGCCCAGGACTACGAAACCGATCATGGCGTTGCGGGCGGTCTTGGCGAGGACTGCCACTTTGCCGGCGGCGTCGGAATAGAGGGCGCCGGCGGCGGTGGCTTCGGCGGTGTTGTCGATCCCGAGACCGGCCCAGAGACCGTAGCTCAGATCGCTCAAGTGCAGCCAGTGGCCGACTAGCGGAAAAATAAAAAGGCTGATGGCGCCCAGAGAAAGGATGGCGGCGATTGCGTAGGAGGCGTCTTCTTCGTCGGCGTCGATGGCGCCTTGGGCGGCGATGATGGCGGAGACGCCGCAGATGGAAGAACCGACGGCTAGCAGCGTCGTGAGTTTTGGTTTCAGTTTGAAGGCGTTGCCGAGGGCAGTCATGAAGGCCAGGGAGACGGCGATTTCGACGACGACGAGCGCAAGAGCTACCCCGCCGAGTTTGGCCACGTCGCCCAGAAGGAAGCGCGAGCCTAGCAGGACGATGCCGGTCTTGAGCCAGAATTCGTAGGTGGCGACGCCGGCTTGGAAAAGCCTGGGCACGCCGACGGTGTTGCCGATCACCAGGCCGATAATGATGGCCCAGAGGACGTACTCGATATTGGGCAGAGTGAGGTGATGCGCTTTGCCGTAGTTGGCGATGGAGCGCTCGATGATACGGCCGGCATAGCCCACCGCGGCGAGGAGCAGCAGGCCGGGGATCAGGCGCGCGGCTTGTTTGAAGATGTTCTCGGTGGCGGGTGCTTCCAGTGCGATGGAGCTGGCCATCTGGTGATTCCTCCGGGGAAATTTTTGGCGCGCGCAGCGTATCGACGGCTGAGCTACCAGGGTACGTGTTTGATCCAGCCGATCCAGATGGCTAGGCAGAGAGCCAGGGCTAGAAGTACGGCCCAGCTGTCGAGCGAAAGTAGCGGCGTTGCTTGGCGCGGTCGGCCGTTGCGTTTGAGTTGTTCGGGCATGTGCGATTCTCCTCGGTGCTTTTGCTGACTGCAAAATTTGGTGGCGCAAAAACAAAAAAGCCCGCTCGAAGGTGGGGCTCTGAGCGGGCTTGAAATCCGGTGTTTAGGATTGCTAGATGAGTCGGATCGGGCCCGCGCGCTCGCAGGTGCCAGTACAACAACACGGGGTACAGATCTGCGCGTTGGGCCAACGGTCCATGATCGCGAATGCTACATTGATAACGATGCGTTGGCAAAGGGAAAGATTCATCGAAGGTGGGGCGGGGAAATTGAGCGGCTTGGCGGCGCCGGGAGTGCGCGCCGCCTGGCCGGTTTGTGATGGAGTGCCCTTGTCTACTTGAAGTCGAACAGCTCGAACAGGTCGCTGATCGCCGGGCCGTTGAGGGGCACGTAGGGATTTTTGCTTTCTGTGATCGGGTTGGGGAAATTATCCCGGCTACGGAAAGAGACCGGAGGCAGGCTCCAGTTCCTCTCGATGAATTTGAGAATCGAGACGTGATCCGCGTAATTGTGTACGACCTTGCCGCCCTTGGTGTAGGGAGAGACGGCGAGGAAGATGATGCGCGTGCCGTCACCGAAGAAGTCGAGCGGCTGGACGTAACCGGAGTCGTAATAACCGCCGCCTTCGTCTTCGGTAATGAAGATCGCCGTATCCTGCCACAGAGTTTTATTGGCCTGGACCGCGTTAACGATCTTCTCCACGAAGCCCTCGAACAGATCGAGTTTCGAGGAAGACGGGTGACCATCCACGAACCCGCTGGGCTTGACGATGGAAACCGCCGGGAGCGTGCCGTTAGCGATGTCCGCGTACAGGTTCAGCGTGTCCTGGATGTGAGCCTCACGAATTTTGGCATTGGCCATGATGGACGTGTCGTACTGGAACGGGTTGCAAATGTTGCAGTACTCGTCGGCGTTGGTGATGGTTTGGCCGAGAGGGTTGGCCGAGCCCACGGCTCCGTAGTTGATTTGATACTTGTCTTCGGGGATGTAGCAGCTGGTGACCAGCGTTGGCGGCTTGCAGAGCGGCTGGTTTGGGTTGCCAACTCCCGCATAGTCGTTCCACTGATCGCCGTAGTACTTCCAGGAAATATCGTGCTTGAGAAGGGTGTCGCCAATGCTCGGTGTTGGCGAGGGTGGAATCGTGAATACGGTATTGTCCGGGGATTCGTCAGTGAAAGCATTTTCGCCCTGACCGAAGTAGCCGGGGTTGTAATTGTTCAACAGGTAGTAGTGGCCCACTTCGCAGTGCGGATCAACCGGATGCGGGAGCGACTGGAGATAATTCACAACTGCGGAGACTCCCGGTTGCGTGGGGTCTGCGCAGTTGCTGTAAGAGCCGCCACCGAAGGAGGGAGAGCCGAAGGAACCGCCGCCGTAGCCGTCCTCTGAGTACCAGTTGTTGGTGCCGGCCGCCGGATTCGGATTCTCGACTTCATCTACCTTACCAGCGTTCGCGGTTCCAGGGTCAACGGTGACATTGTGAGGTGGTTCCTTGGCATGGCCGTTGCCATCGGTGAAAAAGATGGCATCGCCGTGACCGAACATGATGTGGTTTGCGCCGGTACCACCTTGAACAGACTGGTGGAAGTTATCGCTCATTGCGTAAGTGTCGGCGAGACTCTTGAAGTAAGGCACGTCGCCCTGTTGCACGTTGTAGAAGCCAAGAGCGGTCGAGCCTTCACCGGTGGTAGTGGCGCCGGGCAAGTAGTTGATGTCGAAATTCGCAGGTTGCGCCTCGCCGTTGGTGCCGGCTCCGACGGTAACTTCCACCCAGGAAAACAATTTGGCGTTGCAGCCCGAACCGTTTTCTTCGGTGATGTGTTCGCGCGAGCAATCCAGCTGCTGCCACATCTGGTAGAAGCGGTGCACGGGGCTGGCCGCGTAGGCGTTGTAGTCGAAGAGTTTTTTGTTCGTCAACTGAAAGGGACCTGCAGGAAGATCGTTGACGTTGGTGATGCGAGTGTCAGGGGTCTTAGACGTCAGGCCTGTGCCGCCGGAAACCAGGAACTGGTAGTAATCGCTGGGCAAGCCATTTTCGGAGGCCTCGGCAAGACTGATGCTGTCGTTCGGGATGTAGGAATCCTTGGCGCCGCCAACGAGCGGAGCGGGAAGCACATCGCCGCCGAAATCGAGCTTGGGAGGACTTAGCAGGAATGGGTCGCCGCCCTTTTTCTCCCCAAGGTCCACGGCCGCGCGTTGATGGGCCTTTTCGAAGTTGGCTCCGGGAGTGCCGTCGGCTTTGATGATGCCTTCGGAAAGCAGGTTCATCGTCGTTTGCCCGGATTTTGGCACGTACGTCGCGAAGACGTGGTCGTAGCTGCGATTTTCACCGATGATCACGATGACGTGTTTAATCGGCGAAGTGGTCTTGTTATCGTTGTCCGTTTGGGCCTGTGTTGTGCTGACCAAAGGTCCGCCGAGTGAAAATTGGAACAGAGCGAGCGACGTCAACGCGATGCGGCAGCAGTGCATCGAGTTTGCAGCGAAACGCTTAAAGGACATGCATCCTCCTGTCAATTTGTGAATCAGGTGACGACTGGGCTTGTGAGTAATAGCGGTCAAATGTTGCGGGAGCATTTTTCTTGTGTGAATGGTGAATGACAAGCACCGAATCCGCGTGGGAGATTTTATTTTTTTGCGGCGGCTCAGATTTTACGCACACGAATGCGCACGCTTCGCCTGTGGCTGCGGAGGGGCCGAGACTCAATTGCTGGCCGCCGAGCGAGCGGGAGTGTTACCCGGGCTCGAGCTTGCGGTAGTTTTTTCTGGAGCTTGAGCGGTGTCGGCCGGTTCGACGCGGATCAGGCCCATCATGCCTCCATCTTCGTGTTCGAGAAGATGACAGTGATACAGGAAAGTGCCGATGGTGTTGGGGTCGCGAAAATCCATGCGCAGGCGGACGCTGGGAAATTGCAGATCCGCGGCGCTGTGGAAAGGCACATTGATGGTGTCGCGCAGGAACGGCTCATTGATGGGGACTCCGTTCCAAGCCACTAACATGAAATGCAGTTGATGGATGTGGAAGGCGTGCAATTCGGTGGACCGATTTTCGATGATCCAGTCTTCGACTTCACCTTGTTTTGCGAGGATGTCTGGAATTCCCGAAGCGGGGTCGAATGGCTTGGGCGTTTGGCCATCTACGGTGAGGTAAAAGGTTGTGGCGCTGTTGGGATCGTTGGGATCTGAAAGTGTCTCTGAGAAATAAAGTTTGCGGACGCGGACCGGAGCAACGGCCCCCAGCCAGGGCCGAGCGGGGGGAGGAAGCGGCGCGGGGGATGCTACGAGTGTGGAACGCGGCTCGCGCGCAGCGTCTGACGCGGTGATGGTGGCGAGCATACGATTGGGATCGTTTTCACCGCCCAAGCCGGTGTCCACAGTGCGCGTGACAAGCAGGCCCGGGACGCCGGCCGGGGGACCTGTGACGATGAATTCAACGCGGCCACCGGGCGGGACTCCGAGATGATTTTGCCAGCTGATGAAATCGCCTGTAGTTCCGCTGGCGTTTAGGGGAACGCCGTCCAGCGCGACGATGCCGAGTGGTTGCGGCACGTGTTTGTACAAGACCGCCAGATTGAGGTAGGTGATCGCCGAGGCATTCAACACGCGCCAGAATTGGCGCTCTTGCGGCTTCATCTGGATTGCGGCGGGCGGGTAATCGGGATAGGGGACCGGGACGAAATTGATGGAGAGATCTTTCGCGGGCTTGCCGAAACCAGTGCCGGTGTTGGCAGCGTCGCCGTCATGGTCCACTAGAAATTTGGGTACGACCGGTTCGGATTTCGATGGCGGGGAGTTAGGATTCAGCAAATCCTGATCGCGAATAACCAGGACGCGTTCCGGCAGTCCGGCTACTGCCTTGTTGGCGCGCTCGATTCCTTCGATGATCATTGCGCCGGAAGCGCCGCCGAGGACTTGAGCTTTGCTGAAGCCGTGAATGTGCGGGTGATACCAGTAGAGGCCGGGCGGTTCGTCTTTCGGAATGCGAAATTTATATTCAAATGGCGCGTCGCCTGGTTGGATGGAAGTTTTCAGGACGTCGTCTTGATGGCAGACCGCAGGGACTGTGAGGCCGTGGAAATGAAGATTGGCGGAGGTAAGCGACATCGTAACGCTTTCGCAAGGGTCGGGGGTGTTTGCAGCGGTGGCGGCGTGATTGAGGTTGTGAATGTGCCTGTTACTGGCGGCGGGAATGGCGTGGGACGAGTCCGTCAGATCGTTTTTCAAATTTAGAATCAGGAGATCACCGGGGCTCAGGCGCAGCGTGGGGGATTGGTTTCCGTTAGCGTCAAAGTAGCAGAAACGGGTGGTGCCGTCTGGCTCGGTGAAGTTGCGGACGGTCAGATCGAGTTTTAGCACGCCGTTTTGGCTGCGTAAGTCTGCGGGTTCGGGGACGGGGGCGCCGGGAGACGGGCGCGGGCAAGAAGTGTTTGGCGACTCCTGGGCGCAGAGGACCGCGTGCCCGCGGACGAGCCACAAGCTTGCAAAGAGCAGCAGAAGAAGCTTTTTCGTCACGACTACCAATGCGCCAACGACCTACTCCGGAAGCTGGGGTCCGTATTTGAATTTTCGCAAAATTGCCGCGATTTAACTAGGGTGATTTAACTTCCGCTGCCGCCGATTTTGCTGAACAGCCAGAAGAGGCTCGCTGCGAGACAGATGGATGCTGGTAGCGTTAGCACCCATGCCAGGGCCAGGTTGCGGACTGTGCTCATTTGCAGTCCGGAATGATTGGCGGCCATGGTGCCGGCAACGCCGGAAGAAAGCACGTGCGTGGTACTGACAGGTAAGCCGAACCAATCGGCGGCGCCGATGGTTGCCATCGCGGTAATTTCGGCGGCGGCGCCTTGCGCGTAGGTTAAGTGGTCCTTGCCGATTTTTTCGCCGACCGTGACCACGATGCGCTTCCACCCGATCATGGTGCCCATGCCGAGCGCCAGGGCCACGGCTACTTTCACCCAAGTAGGAATGAATTTCGTGGCGTTATCAACGTGTTTCTTGTAGTTGGCCAGGACGGCAGCGTCGGCCGCCGAGAACTCGGGCTGATGAGTCTTGTTCATCAAGCGCAGAGCTTCGCTGACGACGTACATGTCGTTGCGGAAGTTGCGGACTTTATCCTGCGGGACGGCTTTCAGTTCGCGGTAAAGGGCCATTTCGGTGCCGATGCCGTTGACCAGGTTGCGCAGGGCCAGCATGGTGTTTGGCGTGAACTGCTTGGTGCGAATGTAATCGGTTACTTCTTCGCGCGCGTCGCCAACGACGGCGGCGGGAGAGACGTAATGATTCAGCATGTCCGCAGTCTGCGTGGAGACGGCGACGAAATCCTGCGTCTGCTGATAGGTGACGGCGTGGTTGACGGCGTAGGCGGTGGGCACGGTGCCGATGAGGATGAGCATGATGAGGCCCATGCCTTTTTGGCCGTCGTTCGAGCCGTGGAAAAAGCTCACGCCCGTGCAGGTAATCATCAGCAGGACGCGAATCCAGAAGGGAGGAGGTTCGTTGCCCTTCGGCGCTTGGTACAGTGCCTTGTTGGGAATCAGTTTCTTGGAAACGATCAGGAGCATAGCGGCGAAGAAGAAGCCGACGATGGGAGAAAGGACGAGCGACTTTCCGATGTTGGTGGCCTGGCCCCAATCCACGCCGCTGGTGCCGGTCTTCACGGACATCAATTGGTTGGCGATACCGACGCCGATGATCGAGCCGATCAAAGTGTGGGAGCTCGAGGCAGGAAGTCCGAACCACCAGGTGCCGAGATTCCAGATAATCGCCGCGACGAGCAGGGCGAAGACCATGGCGAAGCCGGCGCGTCCGCCGACTTGCAGAATCAATTCCACGGGGAGTAGGGAGACGATACCGAAGGCCACCGCTCCGCTGGATGCCAGCACACCGAGGAAATTCCACATGCCGGACCAGATCACGGCGATGTGCGGTTCCATGGTGTGGGTGTAGATGACGGTGGCGACGGCGTTGGCGGTGTCGTGAAAGCCGTTGACGAACTCGAAAGCCAAGGCGGTGAGCAGAGCGACGCCGAGCAGCGCATAGGGCAACCAGCTCGCGGCCTGGACACCCGACAGGTCTCTAATCAGGTGGCTCCCGATATAGCCGAGGCCGAATAGGAGCACCAGAACGCCGATGAGAACGCCAATTCTTCCGGGTCCTGCCGCCATCTTGGAATCAAGAACGGACGTTCCTGCTGCCATTCATCACCTCTGGGTGTGTGGGAGATTCAGCAGGGGGAAACTAACGGGTAATTGTTACTGGAGCGTGACAAAGCGGTGAACAGTTCTGCACGCGGTGTAGGTTGTGGATTGCGCGCGGCGGGCGAATGTGAACGATCGGATTGCGGGCGACTCCGATTCAAAGGCACGACAGATGTATGCCAGGCGATGGAGAAACCTGCGCCGAAGTGCCGAGGCTGTTGAAGTCGCGCGCCGTGTGTCGTAATCTAGTGGGAACGCATGTGTTGTTTCGGCGGGCCTGTAGCTCAGCTGGATAGAGCACCTGGCTACGAACCAGGTTGTCGGAGGTTCGACTCCTCTCAGGCCCGCCACCTCCTTCCGAATTGAAAACAAAAGCCCTCCGGATTTTTCACCGCTCGCGGTTTCGTCCCATTTATTGCACAGTCATTGCACCCTGGCCCGGGACGATCCCGATTTACGCCCGAATCGCGAGAAAATATCGCGCTAGGATGCGTTACGAGTGGATGCGTCGCACGGAGTTCCACGAAGGGGTGGAGTCACAGATTTCGACCCCGGCCAAAAGGACCCCTGCGTTCGACCGAGAAAAATTTTCCGGTGGGGAAATATTTTTTTCGCTTGCTGTTTTTTTTTGGAGATCGTCTATCCCAATTGAGACACGCCCAGGGCACCAATGCGAATAATCACGGGCCTGCCGCCGTGGCGAACGTCGTGGAACGCCGCAGAACACCGTAGAACGCTCGGTAATAATGCGAGTATCAGCGGAGTAAAGACACCCTCCTACCGCCCAAGAAGCGAAGGCTGCGCCCCCGCCTTTCGTGAAACAATGGGAATCGAGGAATCGTTCGTGGATCCATCAATCCCGAGCGAGCTTGCCTCGCCTCCACCACCGCCACCATCGACATCGAGCGCCGTAGATAGAGGGATCATGTCCACAATAACCGAACCCAGGTCTGCTGCGTTCTCCCTTCTTGACGTTGTTGCGGCGATTCTAGCCTTAACCGGCCTGTTGCCGATGGCGGGCTGCCGTCGATAGCCTCCCCGGCAATACCGCTCGCGAATGCAATATGGTTCATGGCGAATCTGGCAGGTCCCGCCCTACTACTGGCCGCTGGCCTGCGACCGGCGCTCCGCGGAGTGCCGATGTTCTGGTATATATCTGGCTACACGGTTCTGTTCATGGCTGCGGGTGAACTCAGGCTCTGGATGACAGGGTTTCATAGATTAGCTGCCGGTTGGTTCGTCATGGCCTTCTGCATCGGGGTGCTGCTTCTCATTCTCCGGCGCTTCTGGCTATGGGCGGTGGTCGGAGGCCTGTGGAGCGCCGTGCTGCTGGGTATCTGGTCTATCGCCGGCATCGTGGGCTACGTGTCGGCGAGTAGTGCCCAGTTCCCGGCTCTTCTTGCCATTCAGATCGTCGGCGCTATCGTGTCTCTGGTCGTCGGCCTGCTCCATCTTCGGCTCCAGAGGCGGTTGCAGGCAGCTTGAGCTAGTACTTCGTAGCAGCCACGGTGAAGGTATTGCAGGCCACTCCCAACCACGCTCCATTCCTACGCTCACTTTCGTGCCTGAATCCACCGCTAGTATTGCTGCTACGTTAATGTTGCCGCTAAGTGCGAGAGCTCTTGAAAAGGAGTATATTGTGCTCGGCATTAATGACAAAGAATTAATGAGAGCTACCGTGTTACAAAATCCACTTATCGTCAACGTGACCACTGCGCGGAGGATTCAGGCATATGCGAAAGTCTTTGTGGACAGTACCTTACCATTTGCAGCCATCCCCGCATACGCCCAATACAAAGAAATTAGCGAGGATAATGTGAAGCGAAGACTCGATTGAAAAACTTCGATTGGGAATAGATAAGTCGGCCCGTACCAAGGGATGAATGACCGCAGTAACTTTAGAATTTGTCGCTTGATGGTTGAGGAGGACCCATGAAGTGTTCAGTTTTCTCTTTTATGGCAAGCCCAGCAATCCTTTCCCATCGTTCCTTCGGGATGGCATCCTGCGCCTTACCCTTCCTACTCATGCTGATGCTGTCCCTCTCGTTCGCTGCAGGACAGGCGGGGGCCCAGTGCGGTAAGTTAGTTGGTCCTTCGACAACTTGGAGCGATGGCACCGGCTCTTGGAGTGTTGCCGGTAACTGGACGAGTGGCACGCCGGACGCTTCAACAAATGCCTGCATCTTGGATGGAACAAGTACGGTCAGCGTCACCCTAGGCACAAACGGGAATGCTGAGGGCCTGCAGCTTGCCAGTGGCAATGGTTTGAATATCGGCGCCGGGGCGAGTCTGAGTCTGGTTTCTGGTGCAAGCTTCAACTCCGGCACTATCACCAACTCCGGCACGTTCAACAATACCTCTGGCGAAGTCCTTTCCAACATCGGCACGCTCAACAATATCGGTGGTACGCTTTATATCGATTCCACCAGCACGCTCACGAACTCCGGCACTTTCAACAATACCGCTGGCGGCTACCTTGCCAACTCCGGCATGCTCAACAACTCCGGTGGCACGCTTTATATCGATTCCACCAGCACGCTCACGAACTCCGGCACTTTCAACAATACCGCTGGCGCCAACCTCGCCAACTCCGGCACGCTCAACAATATCGGTGGTACGCTTTATATCGATTCCAGCAGCACTCTTACGAACTCAAGCATTCTCGACAATGCCGCTGGCGCCAGCCTTACTAACGCCGGCACGATCAACAACGACGGCAGCCTCATCAACTCCGGCCAACTCACGAATGGCGGCACTATCAACAACTCTGGTGCCAACCTTTCCAACTTCGGCACGATCACCAACTCTGGTGATCTAAACATCTCCAGCGCGCTAACCAACATCGGCACGATCACCAACTCCGGTGGTAGTTTGATTTACGGCAATTTCACCGCTGGTGGTGTATACATCGGTTCCACCAGCACGCTCGCTAACTACGGCGGGATCACGAACACCTGTGGCTCGTGCCAATCCTCCTCCTTCGCCTTCTTCACCAACGCCGGGACGCTGAATAACTACGGCACGCTCACCAACGGCTCGGGCCTGTTCATCGGGGATCCCCCCAACACCAACAGCATATTGAACAACAGCGGCACGATCACCAACTACGGCACGCTGTACAATATTTATGCTGGCAACTTCAACAACTACGGCCAACTCACCAACAGCGGCACGATCGTCAACAGCACTGGATTCGCCGCTATCGAGAACTATGGCACGATCACCAATAACTCCGGCGCCATCCTTACCAGCTCTTATCTTGCAGGGCATATAAGTGACCGGTCGCGGCTAACTCCTGATTTGTCGCGTAATCGGAAACTGAGTGTCAGTTTCCGGCAAATGCATTCATCAGGCGTTCAACCGAATCAATCGGTCTTTTTAGCCCCCTCCATCAAAAACATGGCGAAGTCCGTGGCGAGGGGCTTAGCGGCGAGCTGCCGCATCATTAGCGCGACTTGACCCCGATGATAAGTGGAATGGTTCGCCAAATGTTGCATGAGGTACGCCAGACTGATTTGTGTGGTGCGAACGGGAAGCATCCTTCCCAAGGATTCGTTTGTTACGCGATTCACGAACTCGACTTGTTCTCTCTCGACTTCCTCCCACTTTAACTGCACCGCAGCGAGATCAGGAAACGCGTTTGGATTGAATAGGGCGTCGCGCCGCGTCCACACGGAATCTGTGACGAAGGAGGAGCTGGGCGAGGGTTCCTTCCAACACGTTAGCCAAGCCCACTCGCAGCCGATGATGTGCACGAGCGTATCTCGCACCGATCGGAGGCTGCCGCCCAGATCACGCGTGAACTCCTCAGGGCGGAGAGTGGAGACCGCTTGCAAAACACTGTTGTTCGCCCAGCGGTCGTATTCGTAGAGCAGCTGAATATCATCTTTAGTCATCGTGGTGGTCGGCCCACTCCTTTGGGAGATCTTACCTTGCCACGGGAATTCGGCAAGACGCTACATGCGGCGCTTCTGCGCCCTTGGCAATTATTTCCGAGCGACAGGCGACTCGGAAGTAATTCCTTCAAAATCAATTCCACTTGCCTGGTTAGTCGCGTAACCGGAAACTGCGAAAATCCACTTCCCGGTAAGCGCGTTAACCAGGAGTTGAGGGGCCCAAAGCCTGTTTGTGCACCTGCCTGTAACCTTTCCCCGCTTGGTGGATACCTATAACGACAGCACGCCGACGCGCAGGAATTGACCTATCGGCTCTGACCGGAAATACGTGTATTTCTTGAAGGAGAAATAATGGCAAGCATCGCGGTAACCATAAATGAACCCCTCGTGCCAACACCTGTAGGCCCGCCTTTGCATGCAGTGCTCCTGATCGCACTATTCCTCGGGCTTGCGGTGGGTGGGGCGTTCTTTCAACGGCACGCTCATTCGCAGCCTCAAATGCTGCAACAGCATCCCGAAGTCGTGCCCCTTTATATTTCGCTGATCGCCATGGAGTGGGGACTGGTCATTTACGTTTGGAGGGGCGGCCTTCGCAAGAGCGGGACGAAGCTCAGCGAACTGATCGGCGGGAAGTGGGTCAACGCGAAAGACGTACTCACGGATTGCGGTCTTGCGATCGGCGTCTGGGCGGTTTGGATGCTCGTCCAAACAGCGTGGGTTCGTTGGCTCGGACCAGAGCACGCAGCGTCCATCCAGCCATATTTGCCGCAGCGAGCGATGGAAATTGTCCTTTGGATTGGCGTTTCCGTCAGCGCTGGTTTTTGCGAAGAACTGGTCTTTCGCGGTTACTTCCAGCGCCAATTTGAGACGTTCGCGCGCAGCCGGTGGATTGCGTTGTTCCTGCAAGCCATGCTCTTCGGGATTGCGCACGGTTATCAGGGCGTCGAAGCCTGTGTCAAGATTGCATGTTTCGGCGTTCTGTACGGCTTGCTCGCACTTTGGCGCAAAAGCTTGCGGCCCGGAATGCTCGCCCACGCGGGGTCGGATATTCTTAGCGGGATCTTCGGAATCTAGTCGTGCTAGACCGCGGTTCCACTGCTATAACGGTATCGCCAACGAGCAGTGAAAGCTAGACACCCACATGACAGACTTCACCTCGCTCTACAAAAAGTATGCGGCGGACGTGTACCGGTTCGCGCTGTACTTGTCGAACGAGCGAGGCGATGCCGAGGACATCACGTCCGAAACGTTTGTGCGCGCCTGGACTTCACCTGGACCGATCGTGATGGCAACGGTGAAAGGCTATCTCTTCACGATCGCGCGCAACCTGTTTCTCCAGGGTCTGCGGCGTAAATCCCGTCAGGCCGCCCTCGATGAAGATCTGCGCGACCCACAGCCCGGACCCTACCGGCAAGCCGAGCAGAGACAAAAATTGGCTTCCGTAATGGCTGAGCTTCAAACAATTCCGGAGGCCAGCCGGTCAGCACTGCTGATGAGCGCGGTTGACGGAATGGCGTATGAAGAGATCGCGCAAGTAATGGGCATTTCTCTTGCAGCGGTGAAAGTAAAGATTCATCGCGCACGTCTCGCGCTGGCCGGATTGCGAGGCGCATAACGATTGCGCACGACTGGATGAAGGGAGGCGGACAAATGAATGTGACGCGAGAAGTGATTCTGGACCTTCTGCCCGTATATCTAGCAGGTGAGGCCAGCCCCGACACGCGCGCGCTGGTGGAACAATATATGGAGCAAGACAAGGAATTGGCACAGCGCATTCGAGTGCAGTGGGCAGATAACCTCGAAAAAATCACGCCGGCGGCGCTTCCTCCGGATCTAGAACTGCGATCGTTGCGCCGGACGCGCGCGATCATCGGCTGGCAAAAGTGGCTCTTCGGTTTTGGAATCTGCTTCACCGCAATAGCGCTCACGAGCCAATTTTCCTTCGAGAACGGACGCATTAAGGATTTTCATTTCCTGATGCGTGATTTTCCCGCCCAGTTCGGATCGTTCGCACTACTGGCCATCGCGTGTTGGTCCGGCTACTACGCAATTCGCCGACGCCTCCGCACCCCACCGCCGCCCAGTGAATGAGTTTGGGGCGGCTCTATCCACTGTGCAAATCGCGATCTGTCACGGCGTGCATGCCGCGTCCCAACCGCGCGCTACACTGGCTTTCGGCTTGGCACAAAAGGCAGGATACACAGTGAAGCCCACCACGAAGAGCGATTCGCGAACGAGTGTCACACGCGAGCAGCAACTTGCGGGCGCACGGCGACGCAATCGACCGCGGCGTGCGACCAGGCCATGGCGATCCAGCACGGCATGGATGGTACTTTTGGCTGGGCTGGGAATACCGGAGAACCGACGCAGCAAGCGCTCACGGATTTTGCGAGCACCCCAGCTGGGGTGCTCGTGCTTTACGTTCAAGATGAAGTTTTCCACCTGGAACGGAAGTCGGTTGGCGTAGCGATACGGGCGT
>Ga0209420_1000213_pt1 | contig 35981 bp, 31 predicted proteins | sample BlaSpr_A8_OM1_O1_FD_187972 | JGI IMG/M metagenome (GOLD analysis project Ga0209420, IMG submission 187972) | Forest soil microbial communities from Thunder Bay, Ontario, Canada - Black Spruce, Ontario site 2_A8_OM1_O1 (SPAdes) (version 2) | ecosystem: Environmental > Terrestrial > Soil > Boreal...
CGCGGAGAGGTGTCTGAGCGGTTGAAAGAGCTCGCCTCGAAAGCGAGTGTAGCGGAAACGCTACCGTGGGTTCAAATCCCACCCTCTCCGCCATTCTTTCCTTCTTATTTTATATTAGTTAACTGCTGAGGTCTTTCCGTGTACCTCCGGCGTACCCTTGGATTCGAGGAGAGCTACGGGATCTTGCGCCCACGTGCGTCGCACACCCGCTTCAGCTTGTTCTTGGCGGGCGCAAATTCCCGCGCTCTCAAACAATCTCTTTAGCTTGGCTTGCCGATCGCTAGTCGCGGTTTGGAGTTTTGATCCACCGGTCCAGAAAAAATACCGTTCGCTCGCGGGCGGGATCGCTTCGAGCGCGGAGACGGTGCGCACTCGTGCTTTGCGCCGGAAGTCTGGCCGAGAGATCGTCAGGCCGAGCTAGTCCTTTAGCTGTCGTTAGCAAGTTAAAATGTCCGCTTTTTAGAGCACACGATATGTCCGGTTTGAGGTTGAGAGAGTACCGCCGCCGTGACTGTGGGAAAGTGGGAATCCCGCGGTTTGGGCGTACGCAATGGTGTTTACGGGGCACTCTTGGATTACGGCGCTTTTCTGGATACCACGCAGCTTCCTGCCATGAATTTACCCGGCATCGATTTCGTATCAATCGCAGCCGGTTATGGACTTCCAGGCCGGCGCGTCAATACCGCCGCAGACATGGCCGACGCATTGAAGGCGGCGATTGACACCGGGAAGCCTTCATTACTTGAAGTCGAGGTAGCGCCCGCCGATAGCGGCATGTTTAAGCGATCAACTTATGACTTGGAACGTTATGGGCTAATGTTCCACGGAGGACTTCATGGCAATGATCCACACCACCTGGTTGCCCTCGATTTTTTGTCAGCAAGGGTACTTATGAACATTAACTCCTGAATCGTCGGCCAGTGTTTACCAATTACCGATTTGGTTTCGGTGTTTGGAAACCATGAACATTTCGTTTTTTTACCGCGGATTTCGAGTGGCCGTTTCAGTCTGGGAATAACGCCAGGGCTTGTCCATTTAACCGCGGCAATTGCGCGACGGGTCCCAGGCATTTGCCAGTCATGAAGTCGAAGGAAACAACCTCGTCGCGCGCTACGCAGTAGAGAAGTCCGCTGGAAGAAAAGCGCAAGCCGCGAGGTTTGCGGAACGCAGCCTTCCCATTGGGAGAGAAAACTCGGACGAGGTGCCCGTCCCTTGCATCGTATTCTCGAACAGTCGTCACCGCGTCCTCCGCCCCGAACGGACGTTCGCTGGAGACCACGATATTGCCGTTGGGAGCGATTGCGAGGTCGAGCGGGCTCAGTTCGGGATCCGCGACGAGACGAACGGGCTGCAGAGGTGTCGATGTCGCTGGAGTAAAGGCCATGATCGTGTTATCACCTTGGCCGTTCGGACCGATTCCCGACGCGAGGAGTAGCCTGCTACCCTGATCGAAAGCAAATCCTCGCGGGAAAGGTACGACCCGGGGCGGCAACACATGCTCCACGGCGGAATCAAGGCTGGTCGACAAGGCGATAATTGTGCGCGTGCCGCGCAACCCAACGTAATACCGGCCATCCGGGCCGAAAGTGCCGCCCCCGGGATCTAGACCTTCAATCCGGCCAGTGTCGCGAACAACGCGCCCCTGCGAGGAGATCGCTAACACTCGATCGGCCCCACTGTTTAGAAATAGCAGGTTTTCTTTTGGATCAACGGCAAGGCCACGCGGATCGGTAATGCGATCGTCATCAATAAAGGTGCCGCGCAACCTGCCGTCCGATTCAAAGGCGAGCAGCGCTCCAAATCCGTTTCCATTGGTGCCGGACGCGCTTGTAACCAGAAGGGGCATTGCAACCGTCCTCCGAGAGTCCCTGAGATCGCCAGCGGGCTGGAATCCGGCGCGGCTCAGCCCCGTGCCACTGTCTCGCAAATCTGAACTATGATCTGTTCTTACCCCGACTACACTCCAACGCCTCTCCTGACTCTATCCGCACGGCAGATCTGGTCGTCGTATCATGGATATTGCGAGGCGCCGTCCTGAGTGAGTGGGTCAAACCAAGGAAGGCTGCCGATTGCAAGTCTCCCTCCTGAACTCGTCAAGCCCTGAGTGCGCGAGTGCATCGAATGGGCTGCAAACATCGCTTTAGCTAAGATGCGACTTCCATCCGATGTCGTCAAGGCTCTGTCGAGGAAAATGCAGAAGGTCGGGCCGCTAGGGGCTTGATAAGTCCATCGTGCGATGCGGTTGGTTTGGGTCTGGAGGGAGACGGTCACCCGAGATCGGACACGAAGATTGGAGAATCATGGTTCATAGCCATCGTTCCCACTTTTGCGGGTCAACAATCGCCAGAGACTCGAAGTATCACTTCACTTGGTGGTTGAAAGAATATTAAGGACACTTACCTCTCTTCTATTATTCACATATTTACTTGACTATTAAAGTATCTAAGTATAAGTAAGCGGTGCGCGAACTGAAAGTTCAAATCGGAAATTCCGGCTAATTCTTTTAGCCCCGTGCGGGCGCACACTAAGCGGGCTGAAGGCCGCGCCAGCCCGCCGTGTGGCCAAGGTCAAAAGGGGGAAATTCACATGAAACTGAGATTTTTGATCGCTTGTCTGACCTCCACTCTCACATTTGCACTGGTCGTCGCATCCGTCCCAACCAGCGCTCAGGAGCCGGCGCACTCCCTACCTACCCGTCACGTACGAGACGCCGTTAGAACGGGACAGGCCGCGTTTCTGAACCAGCTTGCCGCCGCACAAGAGATGAGGTTGGCAATCGTGCTACCACTCCGTAATTCGGCGGAGCTGGAGCAGTTGCTCGACAAGCTGAACGACTCACGCAGCCCCTCATATCGCCATTACCTCAGCGTGCCGGAGTTCACCGAAAGATTCGCGCCAACACAGGAGGACTACGACGCAGTGGTCGGATTCGCGAAAGCGAATGGGATGACCGTGACGAACGTCAGTCCGAATCGTTTGGTCGTGGACGTGGGGGCAACCGTCGCGAGTGTGGAAAAAGCGTTCCACGTAACAATGGGGGTATATATGCATCCAACGGAGTCGCGCACGTTCTACTCGCCCGATCGCGAGCCCTCGGTGGACCTGAACGTGGCGCTCTGGCACATTTCTGGGCTGGATAACTTCTCTCTAGCGCGTCCGCTTTACAGGAAAGCTGCGACGGGTTCGGGACGAGGAGGCAACTCGACCGGGTCGGGGCCGGACGGCAGCTTTCTGGGCAGTGATCGGAGAGCGGCTTACTATGGCGGAACCACGCTCACCGGCACCGGCCAAGCGGTTGGCCTGTTTGAGGGGGACGGCTACGCTCTCAGCGACGTGCAAGCGTACTTTAAGAACGTAGGACAAGCGCTCAAGGTCCCTATCGACAACGTGCTGCTGGATGGCGCGAGCGCTGGCTCAGACGGCGACGATACAGAACAGGTTATCGACATAATCGACGCCATCTCGATGGCACCCGCACTGGCCCAGGTCATCGTCTACATCGCGCCTGAAAGCAGCCTCGGTTCTGGAGGGGACACCGATATATTTAATGCGATGGCCAGCGAGAACCTCGCTGCGCAGCTTAGTTGTTCGTGGAATTGGGAGCCTGCCGACCCTGGGAGTGACGATCCAATATTCATGGAGTTTGCGGCGCAGGGCCAGAACCTCTTCGTAGCTTCGGGCGACGAAGGCGCCTACAACTCCTCACAGCCTTTCCACTACCCCGAGGAGGACGCAAATGTCGTTGCCGTGGGGGGTACGGTCCTGACAACCAATGGCGCAGGCGGATCCTGGAATTCCGAGATTGCGTGGGGCGGGAGCAATACTTCCTGTGCTGCCGGCACGGGTAGCGGAGGCGGCCCCTCGCCGGACCACATCCCGATACCTAGCTATCAGAAAATCGCTGGCGTCATAAACTCGTCGAACAAAGGGTCGACCACGCTACGAAACGACCCAGATGTGGCTGCGGAGGCGAACTGCGACAACTACTATTGCGCCAACGGCTCCTGCGGAACCGGACTTGGGGGAACGAGTCTGGCGGCGCCAACCTGGGCTGGGTACGTGGCTTTGGCCAAGCAGCAAGTAGCTTCCACCTGTGGCAGCCCTTTCGGCTCCCTCAATCCTCTCATTTATCCAATTGGCGTCGGGTCAGGCCATGGCGCCGCCTTCCATGACATCACGGTCGGCGACAACTTCAATAGTGAGAGCCCTTCCCTATATTCGGCGGTGGCCGGATACGACCTGGTAACAGGCTGGGGAAGCCCAAATGGCGCTGGCTTGATTACCGCGCTCACCACCTCGGCACCGGGCTTCTCACTATTGGTAAGTCCTTCCTCCCAAACGATCAATCCTGGGCAGGAAGGTTCCTTCCAAATGACCGTCACCGTCTCGGGAGGATTCAGCGGCAGCGTTTCCCTGAGTGATAACTGCAGCCAGTGGGGATTTACATGCTATTTGGAGCCGAGCACTGTCACCGCTAAGGATGCCCAGCCTTGCGGAAGCTCGACAATGAACTTAGTCGTGCCTAGCGTCGGTGACTATCCCGAGAGCGTGGAAGTCACGATTACCGCGACGAGCGGCAGTGTGAGCCATCACGTGCTGGTTTCGGTTACTGTTCCTTAGTCAACCGAGCAAGTAGCGCATCCTTGGCGCCTCGCTCGTGTCTACTTGCTTCGTGCAAATTGCAAAAAATCGGTTCCTTTAATGTCTGAGACTACAACGTTCTTCGTGCAACTTGTGGAGGTCACAGAATGAATCCGCGTCCAGGGTGTCGTTATGTGTCGCAAAGAAATGTAGCGTGAGCCTCGGAAGCGCACATCCAAAGCGGAGCTACCCACGTTTCTCGTGGACGATGCAAAACGCTTTGAGGTGCGACAAGAAAGATTTTTGCAGAAGTTTGTAGTTGAATCTAGGATCGAGAGATCAAAAATTTCTTTAACTTGTTTCCCACCGCATTCTTCAATGGCAGTTCTCAGCGCACAACCTATCACTACACAATTCGAACCTGTGTTGACCTCGCGAAATTGCGCGCAGATGTTTCGGTTGCCGAGGACCCGAAAACGGCGGCTATGACAGCAGCACGTGGGTCGTTTCTGCATCTGTCGCAGATCCGAATGCCCCAATGTTCCATGGACGTCACCCGTTGATGTTGCCAAACCCGTTGGGTGGGTAACGAAACCAATGGGGATACAATCCTTCTGATGGAAGCGCGGGACGAATGCATGGCTACTAGCTGCGAGAAGCGACCATTGGTCGCAACGTCGAGCATGGTCTATTGCAAGTGCCTTACTATTGTCCTCGCCCTGTTTTGTGTACTTCCAATCGCGACCCTGGCGCAAAAAGCTGGTACGGATCAGAAGACACCCCCGCCGCTAGGCGAGCTGGTCGATGTGGGTGGCTATCGAGTTCATCTGTATTGCATCGGAACCGGAAGCCCTACGGTTGTCATCGTGGGCGCAGGGTTTTCTTTCAATTGGGGACTTGTTCAACCTGAAGTCGCAGGATTCACTCAGGTGTGTTCGTATGACCATTCAGGAATCGGTTGGAGCGACGACGGTCCGAAAGATTCCTGCTCGCTGAGAGTTAGCGAGGTACACACCGCGCTGAAAAACGCTGGGATCAAAGGGCCGTATGTTCTCGTGGGGCACTCACTTGGTGGATTGGTTGCGCGCGTCTATGCAGGACGGTATCCGGACGAAGTAGCGGGCATGGTTTTTGTGGATCACGCATTCGGGTTCCCCCTAGCGCCTCCGCCTGGCGATGCGAAAGTGTTGCCGCCTCCGGCGCCTCCGACGACGTCTTCGGTTCCCGTCGGCGGAATGGGAATTGAGAGTGATCCGAACTTCAGTAAGTTATCTGCGCGCGATCGCGAGCTTCATCTGTGGGCTATGGCGCAGACCCGAAATCAAATCGTACTGCGGTCAAACGTACAGTTGGTACCGGACTGTATTGCGGAGGCCGACGCGCTCGCCAAAGAACACCCGCTCGGCAACAAGCCACTCGTCGATGTCAGTACTGACCAGTTCCGCAGCTCTGATTACGTCAAATTTCAGAAAGAACTGCTTTCCCTTTCTCAAAATAGCAAGGAGATCATTGCGAAGAAGAGCGGCCATTTCGTTATTATTGACAGGCCTGACGTTGTCATCGATGCCATCGGTCAAATAGTGCAGTCGGTCCGCAATAACGCGAAGCTCTAAACTGTGCTGGAGTTGCTTGGGTCACTGGCCCAGCAAAGGAGTCCCATGCAACGACGTTCTTTTCTCCAAGCTATTTCTTCAGGAAATCCTAGCACGTCAAGTCTCAATCAGGAGGAATAGTTCTATGTGATGGAAGGGGATGCGGCGCGGAGCCAGCACGGATTCGCCCGAACGCAGATTCACCCGCCGCTACACGTTTTCGTCCATCGGTCGAGCTCCTGCTCGCATGCTGATTGCTTTCTGTCCTGCGGGAAAAATGGAACAGTTTTTCCGAAGTGTCGGAGCGAATCCCAAGCTCAACGCCGATCCGGAGTTCTTCCAGAAATGCGAAATGGAGCTCGTCGGGCCTTCTCCGTTCTGGAAGTCTTGAAGCCTGCGTGGCCGTCAACTCGCCCGGTCGTGTCCTGGAAGTAATCCACATGGACGCGCCGGTAAATCTGCCATCTCGGTGCTAATATTCAGCACATCAAATGAAAACTGCACGCAAAAAAGAATGGTTCGACGACGACTTGTTCTGGCGGGAGCTTTACCCATTTATGTTTACCGAGAAGCGGATCGCCGATGCGGACGAACAAATCGCGAAGGCGCTGGCCCTCACCAAACCCATAGGCAAGTCTGTCCTCGACCTGTGCTGCGGTCCCGGCAGATGCTGCATCGCGCTTGCAAAAAGGGGATTTCAGGTTACCGGAGTTGACAAGACTAGCTACCTGCTGAATAAGGCGCGGGCGAGGGCGAGGGCCGAACATATCAAGTTCGAGTTGGTTCAGAAGGACATGCGGGATTTTGTGCGCCCAGGATCCTTTGCACTCGTGCTCAGCATGTTTACATCCTTCGGATATTTCAACGATAAGCAAGAGGATCTGACTGTCTTGGAGAACATATTTACGTCGCTGCAGCCAGGTGGGGCATGCTTGATCGAGATGTTAGGCAAAGAACGTCTCGCAAAAGTTCTTCAGTCCACAACCTCCACTGATTTGCCGGATGGTTCGCTCGTGGTCGAACGACACAAGATTTTTGATGATTGGACCCGGGCTGGGAACGAATGGCTGGTCATACGGAACGGTCGAGTGAGGTGCTTCAAATTCCACCACACTATTTATTCTGGTCAAGAGCTACGGGATCGGATGGAGCGCGTAGGGTTCGTTGCTGTGAAGCTGCACGGGAATCTCGACGGAGACGAGTATGGTCCCGATGCCGAGCGCCTCATTGCCATAGGCCGCAAACCGAAAGGCAACAGGCAGCATTAAAACTGTTGGGCTGCATTTCTCAATCCTTTGGAGGAATTTTGTTGAATAAGAAACGCGAAAACACAGAGGCGATACGGCAGCGGCGCCTCTAACTGAACTATTTAGTGCTAGCGAGATTTTCGTTGAGCGACCTGAGGCTGTTAAAATTGGACAGATCTAATCCGTTCAACCCAGTTTCGATCCCGCCCAAAAATTAGATGTCAGGTGCGGAACAAAGTTACATCCGGGATTGTTATGCCCTGTGCCTTTGTCCGCCTTCCGCGCATCATTCCTAAGAGTACTAGCGTTGAATTTTGGTCTAAAGGTAAGGGCCGAAACCTACGATATATTTAACGAGCCTATGATTGCCGACCTAAGGACAAAGGAAATTAAAGCTTTTCATCTTCGTTCGACGTTTTGGATCGTGCTTTTCGTTTTGTGCGCCATTACGGTATGCCACGGTTATTCGGTCCTCACGCATGAAGCCATCGTCGATGCGGCCTGGGACGATGGCATTAAGCCACTGCTGCTGAAAAGATTTCCCAGCGCAACTCCGGAGGACCTGAAAACCGCGCACGCCTACGCCTATGGCGGTTGCGTGATTCAGGACCTGGGCTACTACCCGTTCGGCAGCCACTTATTCAGCGACCTGCTGCATTACGTTCGCACCGGCGATTTTGTGCAGGCTTTGATCCGCGATTCCCAAGATCTGAACGACTATGCCTTCGCCTTGGGCGCTCTGGCGCATTACGCCGCGGACAATCAGGGGCATCGCGTCGCTGTGAACCGTGCCGTGCCCATGCTGTACCCGAAACTGCGCGCCAAATATGGCGACACAATTGCCTACGATCAAAATCCTTCCGCGCATTTGAAAACCGAATTCGGATTTGACGTCCTGCAAGTTGCCAAAGGACGCTATGCTCCCGACGATTACCGCGACTTCATCGGATTCGAAGTGGCCAAGCCCCTACTCGAAAAGGCATTTGAGGAAACCTATTCTGTTCCGCTGAAATCCGTGTTTTCTGATTTCGACCTCGCCGTTGGAACCTATCGCTATAGCGTGAGCAAGGCGATTCCGACGGCCACGAAAGTGGCTTGGGAAAATAATAAGGATCAGATCCAGAAAGATATTCCGGGCGTCACAAAACAGAAATTCCTGTACCACATTTCGCGTTCGAGCTACGAAAAAAACTGGGGACGTAAGTATCGCAAGCCAGGATTTAAAGTCGAAGTGTTGGCTTTCCTCTTCCGGCTAGTACCCAAGATTGGCCCGTTCAGTGTTTTTCGTTTCAAGACTCCCACTCCGGAGGCCGAAAAATTATTTGAGTCCAGTTTCAACAGCTCGGTGACAGATTACGAACATTTTCTGCACCAAGAGAAGGACACCGGCCAGATTGAACTGGTCAACGATAATTTTGACACCGGCACCGTGACCGGCCCGGGACAGTATCCTCTCGCGGATAAGACCTACGCGCAATTGCTGGACAAATTAGATAAAGATCACTTTGCACAGGTAACTCCCGAACTGCGCGCGACGCTACTTGATTTTTACAAGGATCCAAATGCGCCGTTCACGACAAAGAAAGATCAGAAGGAATGGGCTAAAGTTCTGAAAGAAGTGGATGCACTGAAGGCTTTCACGCCGAATCCCGCGCCTGCGGTCACGTCCGCAGCGTCTGCTGATCAGAATTAACCCACTGGCGGCGACTAATTTCCCGAGCGGCTCGCATCACTTGGACGAGTCAACGGTTCCGGTCAGCACGGTGATCGACGCGGCCGGAAGCTCGTACTGCGTCGCGGGAGAGGCCGCGATCGTCGAACGGGCTGGCGGCCCATCCGGGTCAGCTTTCCCCGCGGCGATTTCCGGATGCCATTGATACTGCGCGCTTCCAAACGTCACCATCTTTACTTGGCCTGCGAAATGTGCGGCCTTCCCCGGATCCCAATCATCAAAACTGATTCGCACGGTGTGCGCATTTTCCTGATCTTTATTGACGATCATCAAAGACCACTGTTTGTCCGGACGCAGCGCTGCATACACTGTCACCAGAAGGTGCCCCGCGCCGTCGTGAATATCGCTGGCGGCTGAATACAAACGGTTCACTTCCTTGCCGGGCTGCACCCATTCGAGGTTGATCAGTTGGCTCGCGAAATATTGTGAGAGCGGCTGTTCCACTTGCAGATTCGCGTCCGTGGAAAACAAGCCGAAAGTGCCCAGCGAGTTGTTGCATCCGCGATGAACCCCCAACGGGAGATAATGAAAAAAATAAACTGCATCGCCGCCGTTGCTTAAAAACGCTCCGATGTAATCGGCAAGCCACAAAGCGCCCCATATGTCCACGTAGGCCTCTTCCGACTGCCACGCAATATTCGATTCGGTGATAAACAGCGGAATGTTTGCCGGAACGCCGTCGTCGCGCCAAACCTGGGTGATATGCGTGACTAGATTGGCTTCGTCATACAGACTGCTCCACGGAATTTTGCAAGGCTCCATTGGATAATGCTCGAAAGAAAAGAACGCAAGGTCGGAAAGCCGGCCGTGAGATTTCAGATAATCGATGAAGCGCGTAGTCCACGAAGTTTTCCCGTTCGCGTCCGCCCAGGCCTCGATGTCTTTGTTCACGCCCGTAAAAATCGGTCCGCCGAGTTTCAGATTGGGATCCACCTTGTGCAGCGCCGCGGCCCACTGCAGGTAAAGCGCAGCGTAATCTTCCGGCGTGGTGTAATGTCCGTCCGGCTCTTCGCCCATTTCGACATAGGAAATCGGATACCCGCGCTTTTCGAGGTACGAAATCTCGGCCGCGGAATCTTCCGGAGTCGCATACAACATCGCAATCGGAATCATGGCCGGCAAGCCGCGCGTGAAGCCGCTGGTGAAAAACAGATCGAAACCAACTTGATCGCCCGCATGCTCATCCAGATCAGAAGGCTCGTGCCACGGATCCACCGACGAACAATACGTAGCGGTTTGGTCCTGGTCCGGCGTATGGCGAATCAAATCGTTAAAAATGCCGCCCGTTGTAGTTGTTCCCAGATAAATTTCGCGGATGGCATAGCCCAGGCAATTTCTGCGATCCGCTGAACCATGCGTGTTGCAGGTATTCGATGACTGCGTCATCAGCACGCGAACGTATTGCACTGAAACCGGCGCTTCGGACAATTGCAGAACGACCGTACCGCCCTTCCCTTCCGATATCGCGCCAGCGGGAAATGTTTGCCACACGCCAACCGTTGGCTTTCTGATGGGGTCTTCGCCGGTCCAATATTGCACGAAATATTTTTTCGCGTAAGGCTCGGCCCAGGCGATACGGATCGCAGTGATGTCTTGCCGGCTGGCTAAATCCAGAAAAATCCATTGAGGATGCAGCGAATCGTCCTCGCCCGTGAATGCTTGGGTCAGGTAGGGATTGCTTTTCCAGTACGTATTTGCGTCGCCGTCGGTGAGCCGGGAATACCCAAGCATGTCTGTGCCGTCATCATGCGTGACGCCGCGATGCGGCAGCGGGTAGCCATAAGAGTGGCGTATGAAATCGCCGGGAGTTGCGCTTCCGGTGAAATAGCCTTTGCCGGCCGGATCGCTCCAGGTGCCCGTTGGATTCCAATGCCAAGCTTCCATGTGCAGCTCGGTGTTTTGCCGATACGAAACAGTTTGCCAGCCAGCGGAAAGAACTTCCCTCACCATAGCATCGACGAAAAGTCTGTCCGCAGCGCCGTATGGCAAGCGGTCGATTCCCGCGCCCAGCGCGCGCGTGGGAACGATGGAATTCCTGGCATGTTCGGGCTTCGCGTCCACCCGTATCGTTTGTGCCTGCAAAGGCCGAGAGGTAAGAACTAAAATCCACGCAAGCAACACGATTTTTCTTGACACCCGCGTCGAACGAAAGTGTTCCAAACGATCTTCGGAATTGCCTGAATATCGACCGGCCAATTTGTTCTCCTGTTTCAAAAGCGCAAAAAGATGACCACGGCTTCGTCGCCTACGAACTCTTGCTTTTTGCCTTCCCGGAAATGGGTCCACCAATTTTGTTCAGCGTTTCTTGTGCCTTTGATTTATATGGACTGTTAATCGACACCGCCTCAGTCAGCACCGTGCGCGCTTCCGGAATCCGCTCCATCTTCGCGAGAGTGAATCCCAAGCGATATAAATTTCGCGCATAGAGCACCGTGTTCGATTTCAACAGCGGGCTGGCCTGCTTGAACGCATCCACGGCCGGCTGGTTGCGCCCCTTATTCACGTTGGCTTCGCCAATCGCGGAGTAGGCCAAGCCCTTCTCCACCGAGACTTGCAGTTGCCACTGCTCGTCGCTCAAATTGTCTGGCTTTTTGGCCTGCGCCAGCAGGTCCAGAGCCTGTTGCGCGTCGGCCGCGGCTTTATCCAACTGCTGGCCGTTTTCGGTCCAGTAGTCGGAAAGTAGCAGCAGCATGGAAATATTATTGGGATCGGTAACCAAAATTCGTTGCGCCGTATCCAGCATTTTCGGAATTTGCTGGGCCTGCTGGTAGGCGATGGCGGTCTGCTCGCGAACCGCGGGAGTGTACTGAGAATCGGGAAAAGCGGTCACGTAACGCTCGAAGAGCGCGGCGCGAGCTGCCGGATCCGTTGTTTTATACGCAGCATTCACCAGCGCGTACTGCACATAGCCGACGTCGCCCTGCACATTGGCTAGATTTGCTGTTTTCTGCTGCGTCCATTGATCCGGCACGGTGCCTTCCGGTGGCGGAGCGTTTTTGTATTGCGCGATGATCTCCGCGACTTTGTCGCCCGCGTCGTACAATTTTTTCACCTCGCTTTGTTCTTCCGCGGCGTGGACCATGGCAACGGCAGCGGAAAGATTCGTGGGATCCACCGCCAACTCTTTCCCCGCGAACTCGTAAACTTTGGCGTAATTCTTCTGTGCCAAATACGTCTGCACATAGAGTTGGTCCGCCAACAGCTCCATATCGTCCTTGCCGAAATCGGCCATGAATTTATCGAGCAGTGCCACTTTCTCCGGCCCGTCGGGCGCGGCATAAATCTCCGTCAGCGCTTTATCTTCCGGAGTTCCGGCGGACACCGTAATGCTCTTGCCGATCTGAGCCGACGCTGTGATGGACACACTCAGCAAGATCCCCATCAGAACCATCCATCGTTGCATGGTTGCCTCCTCTTAGCTCATTCCATTCGAACTTCACCATCAGCGGTTTCCCTGATTTTTGCAAACGTGGGAACAAAGCGCGGCACCCGACGGCAATATTGGGAGTAAGGAACGCCAAACCGATTACGCAATTCGCGCTCCTCCAACAGAATCGCAAACCGCGTGAGCACCAGCCAACTTGCGGCCACGATCCACATCGCACGCGTCCCCGCCAAAAAACAAGCGCCGAGTATCGCCAAAAACGAGCCAATATACCTTGGATGGCGTATCCGCGAATAAATTCCTCGATGCACAATTTCTCCGCCACCGGAAAGTTCTGTCTGGCCAACCAGACGCCGTGCGCCTAAATCTTTTTTAACACGCCAGAATATCCACGTTTCAACAATCACCAGCGAGAGTCCGGCCGCAATTTCCCACCATGCCGGACGCGTTGCGCGCAATAATTTGGCATGGAAAGTTACGAGAAGCACGGTTACCGGAAGCCAGGATAATAGCAGCCCGGTGATGTAACCGGCCTTCTGGTGCTTGCACCAGTAATTCACTGGGGGGTGCATCACAAACCAATAAAGCGGTATAGGCAGTTGCAGGAAGAGTACCATCGCCGCAATCCAGCCGAAGAGGCCCACGCGCGCAGTTTAGTCGAAGCCGCCAATTCAGAGAACAATGTTTTTTGTCGCGAACCGAAGACACCCGCTGCGGCTGAGCCTCGAAGACAACTTGGCTGCCTCCAGCCATGCGTCCGGCTGCGGACAAGCATTGACGATTTTCCTGTTTCAGTGGACCATTCTCTGCGACATAAAATCCAAGGAGGACAGATGCCGGCAGCTACATCATTCGAGAAAATGGAGAACGAGAAATTGAACGAGCGCATCTCCCGCCAGATGTTGAGTGGCGAAGACGCCACGCTCGCGCGAATCTCCTTGGCACGCGGAGCTGTTGTGCCGCGTCATTCGCATCGTAGCGAACAATTTTCGTTCATCTTGTCGGGTGCTCTGAAATTTATATTTGATGACGCTGAGTTCGTGTTGCGCGCTGGCGAAATCGTGCTGATTCCCGCAAACGTGCCGCATCGAGCTGAAGCGCTGGAAGACACCGTGGATATCGATTTCTTCGCTCCCCGACGCGAGGATTGGATTCGCAAAGACGATGCGTACCTGCGCCAAGGCGCGGATAAGGAGTAGCCAATGGACCTCGGATTGAAAGGGCGCGTGGCCATCGTGGCGGCGGCCAGCAAGGGATTAGGTCGTGCGGTGGCGGAAGAATTTGCGAAAGAAGGCTGCGAAGTGGCCATCTGCGCGCGAACTGCCGCCGATCTCGAACTCGCCGCTGGCGAAATCGGCAAGGCCACTGGGCGCACCATTTTTTGGCGAGCGCTGGACGTAACAAAACCGGATGCCGTCCACACTTTTGTCGAAGAGGTGGACAAAAAATACGGCCGCGTCGATATATGCGTCACAAACGCCGGCGGTCCACCCGCCAAAACGTTTCTCGAAATTAGTTTGGAGGATTGGCGAGCCGCCGTGGAGCTTACTTTGCTCAGCAATGTTTATTTCGCGCGCGAAGTTCTCCCGCGCATGCAGCGCAATCGTTGGGGACGCCTCATCACGCTCACTTCTGTCTCGGTGAAGCAGCCTATTGATGGCCTGCTCCTTTCCAACTCCCTACGCGCAGGGGTCACCGGCTTGGCCAAAACGCTCGCCAATGAATTTGGCGCCGACGGCATCACGGTGAACAACGTTGGCCCCGGCTTCACGTTGACCGATCGCCTGGAAGAGCTGGTCGATAAACGTGCGAAAGATGCGGGCGTTGGCCGCGAGCAGATGATCAAAAACATGAGCGCTCAAGTTCCCGCCGGCCGCCTGGGCCGTCCTGACGAATTGGCCGCGCTGGTCACATTTCTCGCCTCTGAGCGCGCCAGCTACATCAACGGCACTACCATCCAAGTGGATGGCGGCCTAGTGAAAGGCCTGCTCTAATTTCGTTGCCGCGAGAGATCAGTAGGCCAGAAGAATCCGCAAATCGCGAAGATTATTGCCGGTTGGTCCGGTGATAATCAGGTCATCCAGAAGTTTGAAAAAGTTGTAAGCGTCGCTACGGCGAAGAAATTCTCCGGGTACCAGACCTGCGGCACGCGCGCGTTCGAGCGTCTCTCCATCCGCAACCGCACCAGCCGCCGGGCTGTTTCCGTCAATTCCATCCGTGCCCCCGCTGAGCACCGTGATTTTCTTCCCAGCAATTTTTGGAACGCATGCCAGCACGAAAGCCAAATTACGCCCGCCAATTCCTTCCCCCGTCACAGGACTGCTCACTTCCCCGCCGGCCATCAGCGCCACCCGTCTGCCAGGATTGTCCTTTTTCAGCTCTTCGAGCTGCGCGAGTAAATAGTCGCCCGCTTTTTCGATGGGCCAGTTGTCCGTGGAATTGTCGGCCAGGCAAATAAAACCTTCCCCTTCGCAGGCGTGATGGCAGGCATGCGTCAAATCGTGGGTCCGTAGCAACAACTCGAAGTGGGAGCGCGCAAAAGCAGGTTCACCGGGCTTGGGCGTTTCGCTCAACGCTCGTCGCTCTAACAAAGTGCAAATGGACGGCGGCAACTTTCGCAGCAAATCATATCGACGCACGATTTCCTCGGCGTCCTGAGCGGTCGTGGGGTCCGGCAATGTCGGTCCCGAAGCCAGAGCTGATTCTTGCCCTTCAGGAACGTCGCTGATCGCAAATGTGATTTTCGTGGCGCGTGGAGCCGCCGCCGCCAGACGTCCGCCCTTGGTGGCGGACAAATGTTTTCGGATCACATTGATCTCTTCGATCGGCGCGCCACAGGTAACCAGCGCAAAATGCAACTTCTGAAAATCTTCCAAGGTGATCCCATCATGCAGCGGTTGTTCCACCATTGCCGAGCCGCCGCCCGAAATCAGAAAGAATACGAGCGAGCGCTCGCCGCAACGCGTCAAGCGATCCAGAATCGCTCGGCCCGCGGCAAAACTTTCCTCCGTGGGCAACGGATGCCCGCCCACAAACGTTTTCCATCCCGCAAGCGCATGCGGCGACGAACTCGGCCCAACCAAGATTCCTTCAACCTGGAATTCCGGCGCGAGAATATCGTTCAAAGCTTCGGCCATTGCGTAGGAAGCCTTCCCAAATGAAATCGCGACGATCTCGCGAAAATCCTGAAGGTCAATCGTGGAGCCCGCGGCCTGAATCGAGGACCCTTCGCGATTCAGTTTTCGCGCAAGAACGGTGGGAATCTGAATTCCGGAGAGCGTTTGAAGAAATAAATGCTGCGCTACTTTTTTCAAGGTTTTCTGGACCGCCGTTATTCGCGGAAGATACTAAAACACTTAATCAAACACGAAGCGTTATTTCATACCGAGAGCATCCGCATTGAGCGCATTCGGAGGACGCCGTCCTTCGAATAACGCCACCACATTATTGGCGGCCATCACCGCCATTTTTGTTCGCGTATCCACAGAAGCGCTGGCAATATGCGGCGTCAAGATCACGTCCTTGCGCATCAGTAGCGCTGGATGAACTTTCGGCTCATGTTCAAACACGTCCAGCGCCGCGCCCGCAATTTTCTTATTCTCCAAAGCCTCGGCAAGGGCCGCTTCGTCAACCACCGGCCCGCGTGAAGTATTCACCAGGAACGCAGTACGTCTCATTTTCTCCAAATTGTCTTTCGAAATCAGGTGGCGCGTATCCGGCAGCAGCGGAACGTGCAGGCTAATAAAATCGGATTCGCGAAAAAGTTTGTCGCGATCGACAAACTCCGCATTCAATTCTTTTTCTACCTCGGGCGATGCGCGAACGGCGTCACTATAAAGAATCCGCATCTGAAAACCTTGCGCGCGTCGCGCCACTCCGCGGCCAATTCGTCCAAAGCCCAGAATGCCAATCGTCTTGCCCCACACGTCTCCGCCAAGCAGTTGATCCAAATCCCATCCGGACCAGGTGCCCGACCGCATCCATGCGTCGCCTTCGATCAGCCGGCGCGCGATAGCCATCAGCAGAGTCCACGCAAAATCCGCCGTAGTGTCGTCCAACACGCCGGGAGTATTTGTCGCCACTACTTTGCGCTTGGTGCACGCCGCCACGTCGATATTGTCGTGGCCGACTGAAACAGTGGACGCGATGCGCAGCTTCGGCGCCGCAGAGAGCAATTCCTCGTCCACTTTTTCCGTCAACAGGCAGATCAAGCCTTCCTTGTCGGCCACGCGCTTCAACAGTTCTTCGCGCGAAATGCGTTCAGGCGCAGTCCAATAATCCATGGCGAAATGCTGATCAAGAATCGCACGCGCGGCTGGGAATAGTGGACGCGTGGAGAAAATTGCCGGCTTGCTCACTGCGCACCTCGCGAAAATGTTTTGCGCACGAAGAGTAGCATACACCGACACCGGGCCTGAGCGCGGTTCAGTAAGAAGTAGTAAAGGACCGCCGGTTTTCTTTAGACCGTCACCACGATCTTTCCGATGTGCTCGTTGGATTCCATATAGCGATGCGCTTCCACTATCTGGTCCAACGGGAATTTCTTGGCGATGCGCGGCTTGAAATCGCCCCGCTCCAGATGCTCGACCACGTATTTCTCTGCCTTAGTCCTACTTTCGGGCACCGAGACAACTTCAAATATCGAATACCCGCGCAGCGACAGTCCTTTCCGAAGCGCAATCAAAAGCGGAAATGGGGTTGGCTCCATGGACAAGCTCCCGTACTCGAAGATCGTTCCACCCGGTGCGGCGGCTTTCGCCAGTAACTCGACGCCTTTACCAGCGATCGCGTCGAAAATCACTCGCGGTCCCTTGCCGCCCGTAATTTCTCCAGTACATTTGACCAAGTCCTCTTCCTGAGTGGCAATCACATGGTCCGCGCCCAGCGACAATAATTCGGCTTTCTTCTTCGACGTCCGCGTAGTCGCGATGCTAACCGCTCCCTCAACCTTTGCGATCTCAATCGCCGCGATTCCCACGCTGCTGCTCGCCGCCGTAATCACCACAAAATCGCCTCGCGTTATTTTCGCGATTTGGACCAACGCGCCATAGGCAGTGAGGTACTGCATCCATATCGCGGTACCTTCTTCTGGCGAAAACTTCGCCGGATAAGAAGCCAACGCATACGCCGGCACGATAGCTATTTCGCCGTAGACGCCGTATTTGTCCGCGGCGAAAGACGGCACCGTGCTGAATCGCTTGCCCAGCAATCCTTTGTCGACACCTTTTCCGACCGCCTCCACCACACCCGCGGCCTCATAGCCCAGCGTGCAAGGCGGAGTCGGACGAACCATGTACTTGCCCTGTCGAAAAACTATTTCAGCGCGGTTCAAGCCGATGGCCTCCACGCGCAGCCGAACTTCACCTTCCCCCGGCTCCGGTATCGGAATTTCCTCTAGCTTCAAAACCTCCGGCCCGCCGCATTCGTGGAAGCGAACGATCTTTGCAGTTGTAGTTCCTGGTGCTGGTGCCGCTGAATTTGCCATGGGGCTCTCCTGTAACCGTTTGGATGCCTAGCCCGAGCGCATAGTTTCACCCCACTGGCTTGCACGCGCTCACGTTGACGTTCACCGACGCACGCGTCTATAGTGGTTTTGAAGAGCACGCCACACATTTTGCAGTCGGCATACTCATGGATTCTCACGCCATCAATGATCTGAAAAAACTTCTCGGTGCCGACGCCGTGCTGTACCGCCCGGAAGAATTGTTGCTGTACGAATACGATGGCTCGGTCGAAATCGCTCGCCCAAATTGCGTTGTCTTCCCTCGCAACACCAAAGATGTCGTCGGCATCGTCCAAATCGCGAATCGCTATCAAATCCCCATTATAGGACGCGGCGCCGGCACCGGCCTTTCCGGTGGAGCACTCGCGCGCCAGGGCGGCATCCTGGTGGTTTTTTCGCGCATGAATCGCATTTTGGAAATTGACGTCGAAAATCAGCGCGCCGTGGTGCAGCCCGGAGTAGTGAACGCGGACCTCAGCGTGGCCGTCGCGCACAACGACCTTCATTTCGCCCCCGATCCTTCGAGTCAGAAGGCCAGCACCATCGGCGGCAACGTATCGGAAAATTCCGGCGGTCCACACACCTTGGCTTACGGCGTTACAACGAATCATGTGCATTCCCTCGAGGCTGTGCTTCCCACCGGCGAACTCGTGCGCTTGGGAAGTCCTGCACTCGATTCACCTGGTTATGATCTCCCCGGACTTTTCGTCGGCTCCGAAGGAACCCTCGCGCTGATCACCGAAATCACGGTGAAGCTAACGCGTCTGCCCGAAACGGTAAAAACACTTCTCGCGATTTTCGACACTGTGGACGACGCCACCGAAACCGTCGTCGATATCACCGCGCGCGGTATTACTCCGGCAGCGTGCGAGATGCTCGATGGTTGGACCATCCGCGCCGTCGAAGCCTACGTGCACGCCGGATTCCCCGTCGATTGCGCCGCGGTGCTTCTTCTTGAAGTGGACGGCCTGCGCGAGGCGGCCGAACAACACGCCGAAGATGTGGCGGATGTTTGCCGCCTTCATCATGCGCGCGAAGTGCGCGTGGCCCGCGACGCTCGCGAACGGGATCTGCTCTGGAAAGGCCGCAAGAACGCCTTTGGCGCGGTGGGACGCCTTTCGCCCACCTATTACGTCCAAGATGGCGTGATCCCGCGCACAAAATTGCCGCAGACCCTCCGCCGAATTAACGAGATCGGCGAAAAATATGGTTTTGAAATCGGCAATATTTTTCATGCCGGAGATGGCAACCTGCATCCCATCATTTTGTTCGACGCGCGCGAAGAAAAACAATTTCAGCGTGCCGTCGCTAGCGCCGACGAAATCATCGGCTTTTGCATCGAAATGGGCGGGTCGATTACCGGCGAGCACGGCGTGGGCATGGAAAAAGACCGCCTGATGCCGCTGCTTTTCACCGAAGACGATATGAATTTGATGCGTCGGGTTCGCGACGGTTATAACCCCACCGGCCTGTTGAATCCCGGCAAGATTTTTCCCAGCACAAAAGGCTGCGGAGAAATTCACGTCCGTCCAGGGTCGGTAGCAGGTGCTTCGCGCGCATGAGCACGGCCGGCGCCACCGTCTCGTCACGATTAGCGGATATCGTTGGGCCCTTGAACGTGGGCACCGATCCCGCTCAGCTCGCCGCCTTCGCAATCGATGACAAAAATCCGTCTTCGGTGGTGCGTCCGCAATCGGCGGCCGAAATCGTCGAAATTGTAAAATTTGCGCGCAAAGAAAGGCTCGCGATCGTGGCCACGGGCGCACGCACAAAATTGGGAATTGGCCTGCCGCCGCGCCAGTACGATATCGCGTTGGACATGACGCGCCTCGAGCGCCTGGTTTCCTACGACCCCGGCGACCTCACCTTAAGCGTCGAAGCTGGAATTTCGCTGCACAAACTTGGCGCGATTCTTACCGAGCATGGTCAATTCCTTCCGCTCGCGGCGCCTTATTGGGATCGAACGACAATCGGCGGGACCGTCGCGTCTGGCGTGGATGGCCCTCTTCGCCAACTTTACGGCACAGCGCGGGATTATCTGCTGGGCATGGAATTTGTGACCGGCGAAGGAGTCCTAGCAAAGAGCGGTGGCCGCGTGGTTAAAAACGTCACCGGTTACGATATTCATAAAGTAATGATTGGCGCGCTCGGCACGCTGGGCGTAATCACCCGTATAAATTTCAAAACTTTTCCCATGCTGTCGTCGAGCCGCGCCTTCGTTGCTACGTTTCAAACCTTGGAACGCGCTTGCGGCATGCGCAATCGCGTTTCCCAATCGCACCTCGCGCCGGTCACCATGGAAATCTTCAGTCCGGGTGTCACGAATCTTTTTGCCAGCGACGCGGCAAGAAGAATTGCGCCAACTTCGATGCCTGAAAATATATTTTCCGGATCGCGCTGGATATTCACTTCCGGCTTCGCCGGAAACCAAAACGCTCTCGAGCGTTACGAAAATGATCTGCGCAAAATGGCCGAAGAATGTGGCGCCGTTGACGCCGCCGTTCTGCAAGGGCCTCAGCTCGCGTCCGCTTTCGCGCTCAAACGTGAATTCATCCCCCTCGCACTCTCGTCTTCGCCTGCCGTTACCATACTTAAAATTAGCGTTCTGCCTCGACAGATCGCAGAAGCCTTGACCGCCGCTACACGCGAAGCCGAAAGCCGCCACCTTCCGTGGGTTGCGATTGCCCGCGGCGTCGGCGTAATTTATTTCGCCATGCTCCCGGCTGAATCGGGCGAGACATCAAAACAGCTAACGCATCAGGCTGCCGACAACATTCTCTCAGCCTGCGCCGCCCTCGGCGGCCACGTCACAATTCCTTGGTGCCCCACGGGGTGGAAAGATACGCTGAAAGTCTGGGGCCTGCCGCGCGCCGATTTCGCGCAAATGCTTAAATTAAAAAAAGCCTTCGATCCCCACGGCCTTTTCAGCCCCGGCCGTTTCGTGGGAGGAATTTAAATCATGCCCGCGACTCCTCCTCAATCTCACGAAGACGCCCAACGCGAATTCGCTCTCACGCTCAGCGGTTTTTCCGCCACCGATAAACCGGAGTACGAAGACTACTCGCGCTGCGTCCATTGCGGCCTGTGTTCCAACAATTGCCCCACCTATCGCTTGTGGGGCCGTGAAGCAGATTCACCGCGCGGGCGCATACGCCAAATGGCTCTGGTCGATCAGGGACGCCTGGAAATCGGCGACACATTCGTTACGCATATCGATCGCTGCTTGAATTGCCGCAATTGCGAAAGCGTCTGTCCTTCCGGGGTTGAGTACGGCAAAATCCTCGAGCTCGCACGCGCTCAAATCGAACAAAAGTACAAACGTCCTTTCCCTTCGCGCGTTTTGCGAAATTTCATCTATCGCCGCCTGCTGCCCTATCCAAAAAGAATTGCCGCCGCTGCGCAAACCCTGCGGTTTTATCAACGCTCGGGACTCGCATCTCTCGCTCGCAACGCAGGAATCCTGCGATTGCTGGGCTTGCAAGAACGCGAGAGCTTGCTGCCAAGGATCGACTCGAATTTCTTCTTCAGCGAGCTGGGAAAAACTTTCCCCGCTCAAGGAAAGCAACGCGCCCGAGTTGCGTTCTTTGCCGGCTGCGTGGCGCAAGTTACTTTCAGCGAACTCAATCGCGCCACCATCCGCGTGCTGCAAGCGAACGGCTGCAAAGTCGTGGTCCCCGCCGAACAAGTTTGCTGCGGCGCGCTGGCCGCGCACGCCGGGGTCCGGGACGTGGCCCGAAATCAGGCCCGCGCAAACTTCCCTGCATTTCACGCCGATGATTTCGACGCCCTCATCACCAACGCCGCGGGCTGCGGGTCCACGCTGAAGGAATATTCGCATTTGTTCACGGAAAGCCAAGCCGACCTGGAAAGCGCGCGCAACTTTTCAGGGAAGGTTCGCGACATTTCCGAATTTCTTGCCGACCTCGGCCTGGTGGCCCCGTTGCGCCCGCTTCCGATGCGCGTGACCTACCAGGATTCCTGCCACCTGGTGCATGGACAGAAAATTCGCGAAGCCCCGCGGAAACTGATCCGCGCGATTCCATCTGTCGAACTTGTAGAAATGGCGCTCTCCGATTTATGCTGCGGTTCGGCCGGCGTTTACAACGTTACGGAACCTAAAGCTGCGCTCGATCTGTTGTCGGACAAAATGCAACACGCCCAGCAGACCAAAGCGCAAGCCATCCTCACCGCAAATCCGGGATGCATCCTTCAATTACGCGCGGGCGCAGCAATCCACAAAACGGGCCAGGAAGTTTTGCACCTAGTGGAGCTTCTCGACCGCGCGCTCGTCAAATCTTGACCGGGCTCTTTCCGTCTCAACTTAAAGGTGGATGAAGATTATGAAAAAGGGGGCTTGCGGGCGGAGCGTGGTGGGGTTCCGCCCGCAAGTAGGGAGTGCATCGGGGTAAACTTTTTCTCACCCAAAAACTACACGCTAGGAAAACTTACTGGTCCGATCCCGCTTCCGAAGGAGCAGGCCCTCCACGACGCCCTTGCTCCACCGTGTAACCTGCCGGCACTTGAAACAACGTCGCTGCCGGTTCCGCTCGCTGAATATTCGTCATCTGAAAAACTGTCTCGCCCATGCGCGGATCGGTGCGCTTGGTCATAATCACAGTCTGCAGGTCCGGTGAATACCAACTTTCGGTCACGATCACGATTGCGTTCTGGTTTCCGATTTCGCCGGCTGGGATCGTGCGCGTGTACTTGGTGCCCTGCGCCGAAATTCCGTTGATGGTTTGCGTCCCTAGCGAGGTGGTGGTTACCTGACTCTGAGACGCATCAGACTTCTGCGATGCAACTCTGGGATGGCCCTCACGCGCGCGCATCTGCCGTGCGATCTTTTTATCAGCTTCCAGCACGTACCGCGTTCCCGCTACCGGATCGTTGATAAACGATACCTGCGGAGGAGTTTTTCCCGCCGCGGCCCATGGCCCGATTGCCGGAAGCGTCATGTCGCGCCGTGTACGTCCCTGCGAGTCGCGTGCAACCGTGCCGGTTGCGCTGCGCTGAATCTTATTGCCGTCCGTCAGCGTTTCGGTCGTCTGTGAGGAGAAGCTCGCTGTGAACGGGGCGCCCGCCACTGTTTTGCCATCCAGCCCGGCTTCGAACCCAACAAACCCCATCCCTTCGCCCATGGGCCCCATTCGCTCGAACATCGGGCCGTCGCCATGCGCAGGCGGGGGAGGAGCTTGCGCCGCCGGATCCGACGACTGCGCCCCAGCGCCGCTGCTGGCCATCAAAAACAAAACTGCCATCGCAAAAACATTGAGAACCCTGCTGATCTTCATCTGCACTTCCTCCAAATGTTTCGAAACTCAAAATTCCGAATTCGGGGTTGCCTGCGACACCAGCCGTATCGCTTGTGGAGTCCCGTCCTGACTCACCACCAGGTCCGCCGCGACCCGATCCGTGCCATCGCTCTCCGTAATCGGCAAACCAAAAGAAGCCAGCGCCGAGCGCGGCAAAGTTACTCGCACGATGGCACCGCCTTCCAGCGCCGCCGGATCGTCCGCATACGGAAGCGGGACAAATTCCTCGGCATATTCGTTATCGTCGGGCGAATTCACGCTCGCCGTCTTACTTTGCGTGTTCGCAGCGGAAGCAGCCTTAGCTGAATTCGGCAACGCAGGAGTCGTAGAAGTCACCGGCCTCTCCGCCGCAGGCGTTACGGCTGTGCTCGCAACCTGCGGCGGTGTGTTCCGCGCCTGTGAAACAATTCGGTAATGCACGCCAAGTCCCAGCGCCAGCAAAATCGCGGCCGCGGTACTAAGGATGGCAAGCTGCCGGTAAATTCTCTGTTGCTGTCCAACCTGTTTCACTCGTTGAAACTCACGAAGCAGTGCGGCTTCCACTCGCGGCGAAGCCCCTGAAGCACCGCTCTGTTGGGCTAAATTCTGCAAAGCAAAATCCAAGGCCTCGCCATCGGTCAACAACGCACCACAGCCAGCGCAGGATTCCGCATGCGCCAGAGCGCGTTCGCGGAATCTGAATCCCGACGTCCCCGGCCGGTCCAGCTCGTGATAAATTTCCTTGAATTGAACGCAATCCATCAGTTTTCCCTCATCTCTCAATCGCCCACCGCCGACGCCCGCCGCAACGGTTGTTCGTCATGTAATTTTTCGGCCAGCAAAGCGCGTGCGCGATGCAGCCTCGACCGTACCGTACCGACCGGACAACTCAGCGCCGCCGCCGCCTCTTCATAACTCATCTCTTCCAGCTCGCACAGAATCACCGCTTCGCGATAATTCTGCGGCAGCGTTCCGATCGCTTGGCGAACGCGTGCCACAGTTTCCAGCGACGCAAATTCGTCCCGGCTCACCAAAAACGGCCCGCGCCCATTTCCGTTTCCATTTCCATTCGAGTGCGACCCTTTTCCGGCCCCTGCGCAGGCGGCCAGGAGCGTGTCGAGCTCGTCCGCATCGTTGGGCAGGGCTGTCGAATGCCGGTCCTGTTCCCACCGCCTGCGCAGATGGTTCCGCGCGATCCCAAAAAGAAAACCGCTCAACGTGCCGCGTGCCGGATCGAATTTTTTTGCATCGCGTAGCAAGGTCATGAAAACCTCTTGCGTCACGTCCTCGGCCAGGGCTACGTTGCCGCTCATATGCAAAGCAAACCGGTAAATAGCCGGATGCCTGCGCCGGTAGAGGAATGTAAAAGAGTCCTCATCCCCAGCCATCATTCGGCGAAGTAACAGACCGTCGTCTATCAACTCTGTCTCTGTTTTCATCTCTTACTTATTGGACGGCCTGGCCCGACTCACGTTACATATTCCCCCAGCCAGGCTCAAAAGTTCCCGAATCTTGCGGATGATAGCTGGGATGGCCCCCGCGAGCCAACCCCATCGGCTAGTCCAGCCGCCTCATAAGGCGACGCCCTATCTAGCTTCTTCCCGCCTACACTAATCCCCGTTCTTGACCAAACCGCCGCTCTTCAATAACGTAGGGATGGGCGAGCGGCCTTTTCGAGACTCCTGCCACGGCCGCGGCGGGGATTTCGGCGCGCGCCCGGCCACCCGGAGGAGCCATGCAAGAATTCGATCCCCACGTCCTGGAAGAAAAACCCATCCCTCCGCCAGAGGATTTCAGCAAGAAAGCCCACGTCAAGTCGCTCAAAGACTATCAGGAGATGTACCAGAAGGCCGTGGACAACCCCGAAGAATTCTGGGGCGAGCAATCGAAAAGGCTCGATTGGTTCCAGCCGCCGAAGAAAGTCCTGGAATGGAATCTGCCGCACGCGAAATGGTTTACCGGCGGAAAGCTCAACGTCTCAACCAATTGCCTGGACCGCCATCTGGAACGTAACGGGAACAAACCTGCACTGATGTGGGAAGCGGAAGACGGTTCCACCCTTCAGTACACTTACGCGGAACTGCACGAACGCGTGTGCAAGTTCGCCAATGTTCTCACCTCTCTCAACGTAAAGCCGGGCGATTGCGTGACGATCTACATGCCCATGATTCCCGAACTTCCCATCGCCATGCTGGGATGCGCGCGAGTAGGCGCCGTTCATTCCGTAGTCTTCGGCGGATTCAGCGCCAACGCTCTGGCTGACCGCATCGCCGACTGCAAAGCAAAAATTTTGATCACTGCGGACGGTGGCTACCGTCGCGGAAAAATCGTTCCGCTGAAAGAAACCGCCGACGAAGCGTTGAAAAAATGCCACACCATTGAAAAATCTATCGTCGTTCAACGCACCAAGGAGGAAGTTGCCTGGAAAGAAGGACGCGACTTATGGTGGCACGAGCTGGAAGAAAAAGCTGAGAAGGATTTCCCCGCTGTCGAGCTCGACTCCGAGCATCCGCTGTACATCCTTTACACCAGCGGCACCACTGGCAAGCCCAAAGGGGTTCTGCACACTTCGGCCGGCTACCTGCTGCAATGTATGTGGAGCACGCGGCTAGTTTTCGATTTGCACGACGAAGACATTTATTGGTGTACTGCCGACATCGGCTGGGTCACCGGACACAGTTACATCGTCTACGGCCCGCTCGCCAACGGCGCCAGCATCGTCATGTATGAAGGTGCGCCCGATTTCCCGCGCCGCGACCGTTTCTGGGAAATCGTCGATCGTTATAAAGTTTCGATTTTTTACAGTTCTGCCACTGCCGTGCGCGCCTTCATGGCCTGGGGCCTGGACTGGATCAAGTCTCACGATCTTTCGAGCCTTCGCGTTCTCGGCACCGTTGGAGAACCCATCAATCCCGCCGCTTGGAAATGGTATTTCGAAGCCATCGGAAAAAATCGCTGCCCCATCGTGGACACCTGGTGGCAAACCGAAACCGGTTCGATCATGATTTCTCCGCTGCCTGGCGCAACGCCCACCAAGCCCGGCTCCGCCACTTTGCCGCTTCCTGGAATCGCCGCGCGCGTTGTGAATATGCAAAACCAGCCGGTGAAACCCGGCGAAACGGGCTACCTCACGATCCAAAAGCCGTGGCCGTCCATGCTGCGCACCATCTATGGTGACGACGAACGTTACGAGCGCGAATACTGGAAGAAAATCCCGGGCGTCTATTTTGCCGGTGACGCCGCTCAGTGCGACAAAGACGGCTACATATGGGTTCTCGGCCGCGTCGATGACGTCATCAAAGTTGCCGGCCACCGTCTAAGTTCCATGGAAATTGAAAGCGTGTTGGTGAGCCACCCGTCCGTGGCGGAAGCAGCGGTTGTCGCGCGTCCGGATGAAATTAAAGGCGAAGCCATCATCTGTTTCGTCGCGCTCCGCACGGGACAATCTCCCAGCCCGCAGCTAAAACATTCCCTGATGGATCACGTAGCGTCAAACATTGGCTCCATCGCGCGCCCGGCAGACGTTCGTTTCGCCGATGGCTTGCCTAAAACGCGCAGCGGAAAAATCATGCGCCGCCTCCTTCGCGAACTCGCGCAAAATGGCGGCATCTCCGGAGACACCACCACACTGGAAGACCTAACGGTAATCGATCGCCTGGCAAAAGCTCAAGCTGCGGCCGAAGACGAAGAGTAAACTCGGCGGCTGGCAGCTTCCGCTTCGCGCTGTCTTTGACCCCGCTGATGATTTGCTGGGCCTAGGTGTGGAATATTTTCGTCCGAAAGCAGATTCAATCATTTAACAAGGAGCTGCTCCGCAAATGTTCGGACTAGACGAATTCGCGGAGCCAGCGCTCTGCAAGGTTTTTCAGATGTAAATGTCGCGCCCGCCGATAGCCGAGCCGCGGCATGCGCCTTAGGTCTAAATCTAGCACCCGCCTGGCGGCAGGCCGAGGCTTTCCGCGCGGCATCTTCCCTTTGGCTCAGATCATCACGACCATCTCGCCTTGGCCTTAGAAACTAATCCCCCGAGGCAGCCTTTCGCAGCGGCACATTCTCGCCCTCCGGAGCATTCACGATTTCGTTCAGGAACCACGTCCGCCGCTCGGTCTGATCGATCCAAACCTCAATCAAACTCGCAGTAGCCACATCGTTGTACTTCTCGCAAACTTCGTGCGTCGCGCGCAACGAGCGCGTCAGCTGCTGATTGTCCCCACCAAGCTCCGCGAGCATATCTTGGGGAGCGACGAATTCCTCATTGTTGTCCTTGATCCGCTGATTCTTCGAAATTTCGCCGATGGAATGAATGGTCGTTCCGCCAATCTTGCGCGCCCGCTCGGCAATGTCGTCTGTCATCGCGAAAATCTGGTCGCCATGCTCGTCCAACAGCAAATGGTAGTCGCGGAAATGCTGCCCGCTCATGTGCCAGTGGAAATTCTTGGTCTTGAGGTACAGCGCGAAGGTGTCCGCAAGCAGCTTCCTCAGCTCAATTGTAATTTCCTCCACGCCTTTGCGAGCAAGATCGGTTGGAGTCTGTAGCGCTTCCTTCTCTCGTCCCTTAATCTGTGTTGCATCCGTCTTCGCCATCGTCCGCCTCCTCATTAAATTTGTAAATTTCGCTGTCCCGGGAAAATGAAAGTATTCTAAGACAACTGCTCTCCCTGGTTTTGATGCCCCATCAAATGTTTGGGTCGCACAAAAAGCTGCGTGCCTGACCAGTCATGACTCAATTCGAAATTTCAACACGAAGCTTCCAGTTTCTCCGCCATCTCTAACAATTTCGTCACCGTGTTCCAGTTTCTCCCGGTTCCGCGCACCGCCAGAATCTTCTCAATCGCCGCCCACTTCATTTTTGGCCGCGCCATGCCATTCGGAAAATAAATGTAAACCTCGCGCCCATCGATGCGCAACTCTTCCGGCTCGGTCTTCACCGCGCGAACCTGCTTTCGGATTTCCTCGCCCGGATCGCTCAGCAAAAACCAAACCAAAAACTTGCCGGGCTCCATACCCGCCCGTTTCGCAAACGGATTTCTTCGAGTCGTGTCTCGGAGTTCGGCCGCGCTTCGCAAAATGACATCAGAATAAAATCCAAACTCCCGCTCGATCGCCGTTTCAATTTTCTTAGTCAAGGCCGCCAGATTCTTCTGCTTGCTTCGGAAAACTACATTCCCGCTCTGCACCAGAGTTTGCACGTCGCGCAGCCCCAGCGACTCATACAACGCCCGCAGGGCCTCCATCTTCATCCTACGCTTGCCCAGATTCACGCCGCGCAACATGCAGATCACCACAGCCATAGTCGCCCGATTATATCCCGCCAATTCCTGCGAAGCACTGGCGCCGTCTCGCTTGACTGGCGTGCCTTGGCAGTCTGAGGTTTGCATGTAGCGCCGGGGACGTTAGCCCGGCCTCTTCCGATTTCTGTGCCACTACTTAATTCCGCCTGGGCTCGGAACGCATCAGCTGTTCGCTCTTGCCGCGAGATTGCTCGCCTGTTTCCGCAAGCGCTCGTCATTCTCCTTAAGCTCCGGCGTCAAGTTTTCTCCGAAATCCGCGGCCTCAAACACTTGACGAATTTCGATTTCCGTTCCGCCATCAAACGGACTCCGCTTTAGCCACTCGATCGCGTCTTCCACCGACTGCACCTGCCACAGCCAAAATCCGGCGATCAGTTCCTTGGTTTCGGCAAAAGGCCCATCCGTGATGGTGTGTTTGCCTCCGGAGAACTTCACCCGTTTGCCCTTGGAACTTGCATGCAGCCCCTCACCCGCCAGCATCACTCCCGCCTTCACTAATTCTTCGTTGTACTTCCCCATGGCCGCCAGAATTTCCGTACTCGGCAGAATTCCCGCCTCCGACGCCTGGTTTGCTTTCACGATCACCATCACTCGCATGTTATGTCTCCTAATTTGTTCTCGCGGACGCCCTGATACTCACCGCGCCGTCTTTCCCTCTTATATCGATCACCGGGCTGCGAAATCGACAGTTCCGCCAAATATTTTTCACGGTTCCTAGGGTTAGGATGCCGCCACGCCAGAGCGGTCACGAAGCGGCACGAACCGCCAGCGCCCATAGGCCACGAAGGCCGAAAGAAGAGCGGTCACGAACGGGAACGCCGCTTGCGCAACGCCGCCTTTCTCGAACATCAATACTGTGGCACCGATCACGATCACCGTCAGGCCTGACGCAGCCAGCGGCGTCAGCGCCGTGCGAATGTGCAGAGCCCCCGGCAAAATCAGTCCCAGTGCGCCAAGAATCTCAGCCACCCCGATAAACCGAAGAAATGCTCCCGGCAGCGCCACCTGTTTGGTCATCTCTTCCATCGGAATTATAAATTTCATGCAGCCCGAGAACAGAAATAGCAGTGCCAGAAGAACCTGAATCACAGACAAGGTAAGGTTGAGTCCCTTGCGCTCTCCACTCGATGATCGTTCCTGTGTCATGACATCCCCTTTTCCGGCTAATACGCCGTGACAACCTCCAGCAGCTCTGCTTCTATATGTTTGTCGAACGAACGGCGCTCCAATCGACAACAGGGATTTCTTCCCGTAGATAAATTCTGAATATTTTGTCTTCTAACGCGCTGACCACTCCGCTAAAGCCTCGAGCAATTCGGCGAGCGAATCGATCCGCATGTCGGCCTGCGCAACCACCCGGCGCTGCGCGTGGATCAATCCCCAAGGTCCGCGCCGCAGAAACACGCTTACCATTCCGGCAGCTTTGGCTGGCAGTACATCGTTGTCCACGCGGTCACCCACGTAGGCGATCTCCCGAGGCTTGACGCCGGCGACTTCCGCTATGCGAACGAAGAACTCCGCTGACGGCTTTTCCACTCCCCATTCTTCCGAAGAGCCGATGAAATCGATCGGTGCATTCATCTTGCGCAGCGTTTGCGCAAAATCGGCAAAATGGTTGCCCGCCACTCCGATGCGATAACCAGCCGCATGTAGCTTTTCCAGGCATGGCATCACGTCGGAATAGAGTTCTTCGGGACGAAATTCGTCGCCCTGGCCAGCTTTTCTCCTCCATTCACGCTCGCGAGCAAGGTCAATGCCCGGACGAAATAGTTCAAACGCGCGATGGTGATGTTTTCCGCGCTCGATCACGCTGCCCAACACGGTAAAGAAATCAAGCGTCGATACTCCCAACCATTGCGCCCATTCGGTCCACGCACGCTCCTCGTTCCAAAGCGTGAATCCGAAGTCGAAAAAGACCACCTGCACCCTTGGTTGTGATCGCTTGGTCATTGGTCGCATTTTCGCATGTGAGTCTTGCCCACAAAATCGGAATCTCGGTCTGCATCCACAGCACACAGGTTCTTCCAAACGGTCCACCTTCATGCTAGCGTGAACCGTGATTTTTTTTGGCCAATTCGCGGCGGTTAGGACGAATCAAATGGCACGGAGCCTTCCCTTCCGATGGCACCAAAAAAAACCGCTTTGCATGAGCCCTAAATCTCGCGCGCCTAAGCGAACAAACGCAGTCGCCCTTCAACCAGCAGCCCCCGAGGGCTGCCAATTCCGCCCCGATTTGCATCCCCAAGACGGAACTTCTACCCGGAAATGCGCTACGAGCAGAATGCGACGTAACGCACTGAAAACAGTCGTCGATTCATTTCCTACCCAGGGCCTCAAGCACTTAATCCGGGTAGCAAAAATCCAACAACAAAATCCCCATCTCGAGCATGCCGACCCGCTATCTCGTTCGTCAATCTACTCACCTCTGGCGAGGCCACGGTGAGCGCGCCTTCAGCAGTGGGCTACCCAACTAGGGCCAAAACCAGTTCGCGCGTCGCTCCTTGGTACATCTGGTGCGGACTCGTCGGCGCCAGCTCAATCGTCTATGGGCTCTACTGGGACATCTCCTGGCACATGAGCATCGGCCGCGACACTTTCTGGACTCCCGCTCACCTGCTCATCCAATTTGGCGGAATACTGATGTGCCTTACCAGCGCCTACCTGATTTTTTCCACCACCTGGGGACATGACCCGGGAGCGAAAGCAGCCTCCGTAAAAGTTTGGGGATTCCGCGGCCCGCTCGGTGCTTTCCTGGCCTGTTGGGGCGGCGTGGTTATGGTCACCTCTGCGCCCTTCGACAACTGGTGGCACAACTCGTTCGGCCTCGACGTTGAAATTGTGAGCCCGCCTCATATGGTTCTCGGTATCGGGATTTTGGGAGTGGGAATCGGTGCGCTGCTCTTGCTGGTGAGCCAAATGAATCGCGCGCAAGGCCAGGAAAGAAAAAATCTTCTGCGCTTATATTTCTATCTCTGCGGCGTGTTGCTCTCGCTGCATTTGCTCTTTCTCTCCGAATACAGCAATGGCGATCAAATGCACGGCGCCACTTTCTATCGCGCTCTCTCTTTGGGTGTGCCGCTGATTTTGGTCGCTTTCGCGCGCGGCAGCGGATACCGCTGGGGCGCTACCGTGACCGCTTCGATCTACACGGTTATCCAACTCGCGCAGCTCTGGGGCCTGCCGTTATTTCCGGCCACGCCCAAACTCGGCCCGGTGTTCACCAACGTGACCCATATGATCCCGTTGGAATTTCCTGTGCTGATTATAATTCCCGCCATCATCATCGATCTCTTGTTGCATCGATTTGGCCAGAAAAATAAATGGCTGCTGGCTGTTATGCTGGGCGTCGCTTATGTCGCAGGTATGCTCGCGGTGCACTGGCCGTTAGGCAATTTCTTGATTTCTCCGGCAGCGCGTAATTGGGTTTTTGGCCAGAACTATTTCGCCTATGCCGTTCCGCCGTCGGAGTATCACTTTCAGTTTGAATTTATTGACCGCGAAGCCACCTTCGCCCTTTTCTGCCGCGGACTTGCAATCGCACTATGCATTGCCATCCTTTCGTCGCGCATAGGCCTGGCCGGTGGTGACGCTTTGCGCCGTCTCCGTCGGTAGGCGCGCCGCAAGTTCAAAAATTGGAGTGTAAATGCGCCGTTGGATTTCAGCGCTATCGATCATTTTTTTCGCACTGGCGCCCTGCGGGGCCCATGTGGGCAGCCCGGACGTTTATTTCCAGGGCCTGGCCGGCCCCTACCACCTCAGCGTAACCATACGCACTCCAGCCATGATCCCCGGAGTAGCCTCCGTCGAAATTCGCAGCTCCGACCCCGGGGTCTCCAGCATTCGCGTAGTTCCGCTCTACATCGTTGGACCGGGCGCAAAATATCCTCCACCACCCGACCCGCTCGCGCAGTCCAAAGAAGACCCGCAATTTTTCTCCGGGAAAATTTGGCTGATGGAATCTGGCTCCTGGCAAGTGCGTGTGCAGGTAAACGGCTCGCAAGGCGCTGGGGAGGTTGCCGTACCGGTTCCGGCCGCCGCACGCAACACCTTGCCGATGCAGAAATCTTTGGGCGCCTTACTGTTCGCGCTGATGACGCTTCTGTTCCTGGCCATCGTTTCTATTCTGGGCGCCGCGCGCCGCGAAGGAACGCTGGAGCCTGGCCAAGATCTCGGGGCCAATCAAAAACGCAGAGGCCGGTGGGTCATGGCTGGAACGGCCGTCATCGTCCTCGGAATCTTGTTCTTCGGCAACATGTGGTGGAACTCGGAGGCGCGCGCGAAAGCCCTGCAAATGATCTACAAAGCGCCACAGCTGAATGTCTCCCTTGGGCCGGGGGGAAAGATGGTATTGCGCATGAGCGATTCTTCATGGCACGTCAGTCGTCCGGAGACCGTGATGACCAAACTCATCCCCGACCACGGCCACTTGATGCATCTCTTCTTGATTCGCGTGCCACAGATGGACCGTTTCTACCACCTGCATCCGGATTTAGTGCCGGGTTCGCCCAACACTTTCACCGTGGACTTGCCGCATGTCCCCAGCGGTCATTACCAGGTCTATGCGGACATTGTTCGGGAGTCCGGCTTCCCCGACACCATGGTCACCGAGATTGATCTGCCAGATATTTCCGGCGTGCCGCTGTCCGGCGATAATTCCGAGGCGACCGCCCCGCCCATACCGAACGACTCAAGCGATTCGAAGCTGAATGCTCCGGTAACTGAAAAAGGCGTCGTTGACGTTCTTCCGGACGGCAGCCGCATGGTCTGGGAGCGCGGCCCGATTCCGCTCTCAGCGAATCATTTCGTATGGCTGCGCTTCCGCCTCGAAGATCCGCAGGGCAAGCCCGCCAACGATGTGGAACCGTACATGGGCATGGCCGGACACGCAGAAATTATCCGCTCGGACCGTTCCGTCTTCGCGCACATACATCCCGACGGATCGGTAGCGATGGCCGCGTTAGAGCTAGCGCAGAAAAATTCTGCCGAGTCCGCATCTGCCAACGGAAACGGCGCCGCGACGATGGATATGCAAATGCCGATGGGCAAAATTTTACCGGAAGTTTCATTTCCCTACGGGTTCCCAAAGGCGGGCGAGTATCGGATGTTCGTTCAAATCAAGCGCGCAGGCCGCATCGAAACGGGCGTCTTTGACTCGGTGGTTGTGCCGTGAGCAGCATTATTGGTTTCTGCGCTAACTGGAAGCCTGATGGCAAGTCGCTTTCGTCACACATCCACTCGGAAGCAGTTTCGTGGGTCGCGGCTTTAGCCAGGACATAATGTTTTTGAGCCCAAGACCACTTTAGCCGCTGAAGTTCCCGTGTTGCGGTTGGGCCCGAGAATCGCCATCTCGCAAGTTACTCCGTGGGTCGCATCATTTTCGCGGCGGTCTTGGTGACCAAGCGGCGAGGCGCCAGCCGCTGTCCTTCTTGCATCAATTTGTTCCTAAAGCCGGAAATGACGTAACTTTTTCCCGCCGCGAGCGCCTCGAGCCCGACGCGCGCTACTTTTTCCGCTGTCTCGGCCGATCTGAAAACCCGATTCGGCTGTTCAGCGACCTGCTGAAACTCGGTGTTGGTCGATCCGGGACAGAGCGCACAGACGCGCACGCCGAAATCGCGCACCTCTTCCGCCACGCCTTCCGCGAACAGAAGGTCGAAGGCCTTGGTAGCGGCATAAACGGAATTGAACGGCACGGCTTGAAATGCTGCGAGCGAAGCCACGATCAAAACGTCGCCATGCTTGCGCGACACCATCGCCGGCAAATAGAGCCGAGTAAGATGCATTACCGCCGAGCAATTCACCTGAATCATCTCGAGCATTTTCTCAATGGGGATTTCATGCGCATAACCGAAGGCGCCGAATCCCGCATTGTTGATCAGCAGTTCCACTTCGATATTCTTCGTTGACGTGAAGTTATGAATTTCAACCGGCGCTTCAGCGCGCACCAAATCCGCAGAGAACACTTCGACTTGCACGCGATGTTGGGTGCAAAGCTCCGAGGCAAGTTTTTGTAGCCGGTCGACGCGGCGTGCAGTCAGTACCAGGTTGGCGCCTCCGGCTGCCAGCAGCTTAGCGAACTCAAATCCAATCCCTGCGCTCGCTCCAGTAATCAACGCCCATTTCCCGACCCAAGCTTTCAGCGCATTTTGTGCCACACCATCCTCCACCCTCGATAGCAACTAACGATCAAACCACAACCTCCCTAGCTTCGGAAGGGTGAAATCTGGCGACAGGACAATATTAAAGAATCAAACAGGAAGGATCGCAGCTGCTGATGTTTTATCGGCGGGAAAGGGGTAGTAAGCAGCTAAAACTTATAGACGATTCCGGCGGAAACTTTGGGATTCCACTGGTTGGTTTGGAAGAAACGTGTGCCGAGCAGATCGCCTTCCAGGCGCAGTGAAAACTTCGAACGATGTGGCCTGAGATCAACTCCTCCGCCAAGCTCGTAGCCAAACGCGCCTTGTGAGCCGTAAGGAGTGTCGGGCCAGAAGGCTGCACCGCCGATCAAAGTGTGACCAAACACCTCGAGATTTCGTCCCGCCCACATGCGCACGCGCGGACCAACACCGACGAACACAGTCCAGGAGCTCGCGCCGCCGAGCGTTCCATGCACGCCCAACGCTTCGACATCGACACCGAGCCAGTCGTTGTAAAACCAGGTGATGCCGCCGTTCACACCGTTTTGATTCTCCGCCACCGCGGGCAGCTCATAGAAGCGTACGAATGTGTATCCCAGGTAGGCTTGCCAGCTGTAGTTCTCAAATACGCCTGGGATCGCTTGCGGCTCAGAAGCCGAAGACGGCGCCACGATCACGGGGTCGGCAAAAACCGCCGGCATAAACATGTTTTGCGTGGGCGGTGCAGGCATTTTGACAGCCGTGTCCAGGATTGGCGATGTTAAGGCGAAGAGCGAGGCATTCTGCGCTACGGGAGCGGGGGAGGCCACGGCAGCAGCAGGTTCAGGCGTGAGCGATGCTGACCCAGCAAGACCTTGCTGAGCAGCCACACTTAAGGCCGCAAGCAAGATAACTCCAACTAATGCAGATATGTATCGCATAGGCTTGTTACCCCCGCAGACAGCCATCCCCGATGTAGCAATCTTCAATTTGAGCAATGAGCTAAGCGGCTGTCTATAGCTATGATTCGCGATGCCGCGAGGGAATTACCACCTGTCCAATGGGTCAGGGCCGCGCGACGGCATTCCCAGCCCGGGCTCTGCTGCGAAGCCAGCGTTCCAGTGCGCTCACACAACTCGCTCTGTTGCGCCACGATAGTAATGTCCCCTTTTCTCCAAAATAGAAATGTCCCCTTAAAGTAGACCTCCGAAAGGAGGTCAGATTGGGGCGGACGGAGATG
>Ga0209420_1000214_pt1 | contig 35829 bp, 33 predicted proteins | sample BlaSpr_A8_OM1_O1_FD_187972 | JGI IMG/M metagenome (GOLD analysis project Ga0209420, IMG submission 187972) | Forest soil microbial communities from Thunder Bay, Ontario, Canada - Black Spruce, Ontario site 2_A8_OM1_O1 (SPAdes) (version 2) | ecosystem: Environmental > Terrestrial > Soil > Boreal...
GATCTCGTGCACCTGCAAGCCGATGGCGCGGGCGATCGCAGCGGTCTCGTCGGCCGCAGGTCCGTCGGAGGTACCGGCCGTCACGACTGCCACGGTGAAGTCGCCTGCTGCAGCCGTCCGCCAGGTCAGCAGTCGCGCGCGCTCGTCGTGCTCAGCACCGGGAAAGTCCACGGCGGCGGCGATGACCAGATCGACGCGCGTCACCAGCACCCGGGCCCGTGCAGCGCTCGAGCAAGGCCAGGACGACCGCATTGATCTCCTCGGGAAGCTCTCCGGGACCGTCCCAGCCGCGCGCACGAGGTCAGTGATTCGGCTCGTCGGGACAGCAGATCGGACAACCGACCTTCGGGCACCTCGATGCGGGCAACCGTCCCGTTCCCGTCGCGGCACCCTGCCCACGGCGAACCCGGCGCGCTGCATAGCATCCTCCGCGCTCTCGACCCGCTGCAGCAGGTCGGCCGTCACCCCGATCTCCGTACGCAATGAGCGAGGACAGGCACGCAGCGGCCGGCTTTATCCGCCGTCACCAGGCCAAGGCTGCGGCTGACCGCCCGTACGTCCGCCCTGGTGAGCCCGGCATCGAGCAGCGGGAATACCGCCCCGCCATCCGCGCGGCGGACTGGCCGGGGACGGTAATCCTGTAGGTCCTCGACATTCGTGCCCAGAGCCATGCTCGCCCCGCTCAGGTTCGCGAGCGGGGTAAGCGCATCGAACAAGGCCGACTTACAGTGGAGGCATCGATCGCCCTCATTCCGGATGTATTCGTCGCGCTCCAACTCATCGGTGCGTACCTCGACATGGCGCATTCCGTGGGCCTGGGCTAACTCGCGCGCCGCCGCCCGCTCACGATCTGGCAAGCTGGCTGAGACTTCGGTAACTGCCAGGGCGTGCTCACCGAGCACGTCATGGGCGACCGCAGCCGGCAGGGCAGAGTCAGCCCGCCGGAGAAAGGCCCTGATCAAGCGGTCCTCGTCGCGGAGCCGAGCGAAGAGACGTTGCAGTGGCTCGGTCATCGAGTTCCCACAGCCAGTCGGTCCGTCAGCCTCCTCGTGGAGGAACAAGATCGCGGCATCAGGCAGCCATCTTGCTCCGTCGGGCCTGGTCAGGCACTACACTCTCGCGGAAGGCCAATATATCTGCCAGAAGCGATACGATGTCTGGTCTGCTGGCCTATTTGGCTCGGCTTCGGGGGACGAGCTGGTTACTATTGGCAATTTCTTGGCTGCTATTCGTTACCAGCTGACCGCCTGGCCGCTCTCCTCGCTGCCTCTGCACGGCCCGGCCGCCAGCCGCAGCCTGAAATCTCGGCTCAACTACAAAATCCTCGGCCCAAAGAACCCCTTGCGGGTATTAAAGGGCAACTACCTGCTTGATCGGGAAATGATCCCCCTTGGCCGCGACGGCCCGGCGGTAGCGCGGGGCGCGGGACTCAATCGCGTCCGAGACGCAGATCACCTCTGGCACCGCCTGATAGTCGTCCTTCGCCCGTCTGGGTGGATACAATAAGGTGTGCGCAACGAGACCCCTGACAATCACGCTCGACGAGGCGGCGCGCCGATAATTTTGGAGGTGCCGTCGCTGGTTGACGCGCTCTACGTGGAGCTGCGCGAGCGGATCTTGACGGGTGCTCTTCCTGGGGGTACCGGGGTAACCGAAATGGACCTCGCTACTCAGTACTCGGTGGCCAGGCCGACCGCTAAGGCGTCGATGGAACGCCTAGTCCATGAGGGCCTGCTTCGCCGTGGTTCCCATAAGACGGCGAAGGTTCCGGTGCTCGATACCGACGACATCCTGGACCTCTACCGCACCCGCACCTACCTCGAACGCGAGGTGATGAGGGCTCTGGCCGAGCAGCGGCTGGTGCCAGATGCGGCGCGCCGTTCGGTTCAGGAACTGTACGATCTGGAGGCGGATTCTCCGCTGACCGATGTCGTCAATGTCGACGTCGCGTTTCACAGCGCCCTAGTCGACGCTCTGGGCAGTCCAAGGATGAACCGCTTGTATCGATCTCTCACGGCCGAGGTCCGGCTCTGCATGGCGCAGGTCCAAACGCACCACTTGCTGGCGCCCCGCAGGATCGCCGATGAGCACGCGGCGATTCTCGACCGGATCGAGCATGGCGACGTGGAAGGTGTTCTCACGCACATCGCCGAGCACCTCGAGGCGGCGTGCACCAGGCTGATCAAGCACATCGAGTCAATCGAGCCGGCGGGCGAGTGAGCCGTCGCCGCTAGCCCGTCGTGGTCATGACGCGGACGGAGAATACGCCTCCTCGATCTCGGTAAACTCGGACATCCCGAGGGACTCGTGGAACTCCTCGAAAGAGACCTGCAAGCTGGGGTTCTCCACTACGGCATCGGACTCGAGGGCAGTCGCCAGGGCTGCCATCGCCAGCTGCATGCCCCGGAAGGCCGCGGTCGTCAGGAGACGGGGGTAGATCACCACGGCCACTCCCATGCGTTCCAACGTCTTAGCGGAAACGAGTGGCGTGGTCGCCCGGCTGCGCAAGCCGAGGCCCATGTTCACCGCTACGGGGGCCTTGACGCCGAGCGTAAAGCTCTTGATGTCTTCCACGGACATGAGCGCGTCGGCGAACACGAGGTCCGCGCCCGCCTTGGCGTAGAGGTTGCCGCGCCGGACGGCCTCCTCGATGCTGTGCGTGGCGGCGGCATCGGTTCTCGCCTCGATGACGAATCCGGGATCGCGGCGCGCCGCAACGGCGGCCCTCAGCTTCTCCACCATCTCGTCGGCCTCGATGACTGACTTCCCGCTCATGTGGCCACAGCGTTTCGGCCAGACCTGGTCCTCAAGCATGATCCCGGACAAGCCTGCCTGTTCGAAGCGCTGGACGGTAACAAACGTATTGACCGCGTTGCCATATCCAGTATCGCCGTCGGCCAGCAACAGCATCGAGGTGCGTCGGGCGATCATGGCTGCGCCCTCAAGGCTCTCGGCCATGCCCATCAGGCCGATATCAGGTACACCAAGGCGACTCTCTGAAAGACCGGCGCCCGTGACGAAGGCTGCCCGGTACCCGAAGCTCTGCACCAATCGCGCGCTCAGGCCGTCGAAAACCCCTGGGAGGACCAGGATTTGACGATCTTCAATCAGGTCCTTCAAGGTTGCCGACTGCAATGACCCTCCTATGGGATCTCTGCTCAGGACTTGCGACACGCAATGCGCTGCGGCCCGCCGTCATCTTCCCTAGTCAGCCGCTGCCAGGCGTGCTCAATTTGGAGTACAGCTCCATGGCGTTGCGGCTGAGTACCCGCTCTCGGAGGAGAGGCGCAGCATCCTCGAAAGCGCCCGGATCCTGAATCGAGACGCTCGGGTAATTGCTCGAGTACATCAGCAAGTGCTCGGCATCCACGGACTCAAGCCATTGCGGGCGTTCGGCCGCATCCAACGGGCCCTCAAGGCGCTGCGAGCAGAACCGCACGTGGTCGCGCAGGTAGTCGACCGGCGTTCGTTTTACCCACGGCGTCACCGACCGGAGAGCCCTCCAGTCGCTGTCGAGCCGCCAGATAAGAGGAAACAACATATCGATGCCGCCGTCCGCGAACACGAAGACGAGGTTATCGATGTCCTCGAAGACGCCCTCGGCGATGAGGCTCATGAGATGGACGATGTAATTGACGGGATACTGGGCCGCATACTCGATGTAGTAAATCGGGTACCCGACCGATGTCGGCCAGTACTCGTTGCCACCGAGGCTGTCGGCGTGCACGGCGATTGGCAGCCCGTGGTGCGCCGCGCACTCCCAGATCGGGCGGAATCGACGCTGCCCGTAGGGTTGATGGGCTTGCAGCGGCACGGCTACCTGCACCATCTGGGGGTGCGGCGCCCAGCGTTCGATCTCCTCGATCGCGCGGTCCGGGTCAGCTGGATTTATGCGAATCGACCCGAAGAGGTGCTGAGGATCATGCGGCAACCATTCCTCGGCCAGCCATTTGTTCGTTCCCAGGCAGACTTCCGTCGCCATGTCGATATCCGGCAGGAGACCGCGCGTCAGCGGGAGGAGTATGACGGCGTCGGCCTTCCCATCCGAGAGTAGCTGGTGGCTCATCATCTCGGGATCCGAGCCGGGCAGGCCGTCAGCTGGCGCGAGATCAGCCCGGTACTCATCCGCCGGCGGAGGGTAAAAGTAACCGTCGAGCCCTGGGAAACGAAGGTGGGAGAGAGGCGCCCGCATGTACTTGCGGATGTCTTCCTGATCACGCGGGAACGGATGAGCGGCGGCGTCTATCGTCTCAATCTTTGACAACAATGTATCCACTCTCCACGTGAACGGGATAAGTCTTTACCCTTCTTGTTGGCGACGCAACGGACTTTCCCGTGGACAGGTCGAACTCCCACCCGTGCCAGGGACAGCGGAGGATCCGGCCCTCGTTCACCCAGGTAGCGTGATAGGAAGCAGCCGACTCGGTCGTGCCCGTGACCGCGCCGAGGCAGACCGGGGCGCCGGCGTGCGGACAGTAGTTAGCGAGGGCGTAGAGATCACCGTCACGATTGAAGACGCCAATCCCGAACCGCCCGCCCGGCACGATCTTTCTGGAGCCAGGGGGGAGATCTTCTATGCGGCAGACGCGGATGGCCATGGTCAGCCGACCAACGCAGACGACGGCGGGGTTGCAGGCCCGCCAAATTCTGAGAATCCGTAGAGGCCCGCGGCGTTCTCGTAGGCAAAGAGTTCGCGCACCTCACTCGGCAGGCGCCGCAGCGTCGGCTCGGGGTGGTCATAGTCCCAGTGCGGGTAGTCGGTCGAGAACATCACCATTTGCCTCGAGCCCATCCAGCCGAGATATTCGTTGAGACGGCGGGGCTCGCTGGGGCGTTCGAGCGGCTGCGTCGTGACCAGGACATGCTTGCGGACGTACTCCGATGGCGGCTTGTCCAGCCAGGGGACCTCAGAGCCGAACTCTTGCCAGTAATGGTCCAGCCGCCACATAAATGGTGTGAGCCAGCTGACACCGCCTTCGACGAGGACGAATCGAAGCTCGGGAATCTTGGCAAATATCCCGGCCATAACGAGGCTGGCGACATGAGGATAGTAATACATTGTGTATTGCGGATGGAATTCGAAATAGTACGACACGAAGCCAACCGGTGAGAGCAGAGCCATTCCCGGCGTGCGATTTATATGAATGCCGACCGGAAGTCCGTGCCTCGCCGCGGCTTCGAAGACGGGGAAATACTGCGGGAGCCCGTAGGAGCCGCGCGCCATCGGCGGAATCATGACTTGCACGAAGCCGCCGTGCTTGGACCAGCGCTCGATCTCCTCGATCGCCGTCTCCGGCAAGTCGGGACAGACCATGATCGATCCACGATACCGTCCGTGGGCGTTGTACTCGCCCAGCCACTTGTGGGCCAGCCAGGCATTCGTGGCCGCGCACATGGCCGCCTCGTGCTCAGGGTTCGCCATGCCGGTGATGGTCAGCGGGATAAGGATGGCGTAGGTCACGCCAGCCTGAACCAGCAGCTGCTCTTCCATCAGTGCCGGATCCGAGCCCCCGGGTCCCGCCTCGGGCAGGGCGTCACGGCGCATGCCCGTGGCGAGAGCCCCGAAGCCGGTGAACACCCCGGTACCCCGGTTCATCCGGAACCAGTTCTTCAGGGTGCTGCCAGTTTTGCCCTGGTAGCGCTCCGGCAAGTACTCAAGCAGCTCGGAGGACGTGCGCGGCGCCGGATGGACGTCGCAGTCGATCAGGGGGAGCGCGTCGGGCATGCGGGGTCACTCTCGCTGTGGTCGGTCGCTGGGCGGCAGCCGTTAGGTGGCGGCACGCGAGTCAGGGTTCCATGAGTCGAGCTTGCTGTTGTCCCAGGAGGAGATGCGCTCAGGGGTTACTTCGATCATCGACGTTATTTCCGCGTCACGGGCCGTCAGCCATCGGTCGGGCACACCCAGGTCCCGGCTCCGCAGCCCGACGTACTTCTCGTTGATGAGATCGCTGCAACGCTTGATCAGCGCAGCGTCCGTGACCACACGGGCTCGTCCGCGTATGACGACGCCGCGAAGCTCGGTGAACCGCTCTCCGTCGGCCAGGGTGCAGCAAACCTTGGCGCCGTTCGCCAGTTTGGCCTTCACCTTGTTGCTCGTCGCCCGGAAGTACACGGTTCCGTCGATGGAGACGTGCCAGACCGGCGTCACGTGGGGGTACTCGTTCTCATCGACGAAGGCAGCGAACATTACCTTCTGCGAGTCGATGAAGCTCCATACCTCCGTCTCGGTCATGGCGACGTATTGCCTGTTGACGCGGACATAGGGGACGTTCGTCATCGGCGCGCTGTCCCGCCGTCGGGTCGGCCGGATATCTTGATAGACACGAGTGCTAGTATTACACTCACGTTGTTGGCTGGCAAGAGCCTCGGGACGCGGAGAATCCATGAGGACTCTCGTCGTTGTCGCGCCCGCGGCAGGCCGGGCCGGACCCCGCTCGATCCCGAGAGCCTCGGGCCGATGAAGCGACTGCCGGGTAAGGGAGCCCTCGTGGACTACAAGAGTCTCGGCTCGACCGGGATGAAGGTCAGCCCGTTCTGCCTAGGCGCGATGATGTTCGGTGCCTGGGGTAATCGGGATCACGGCGAGTGCATCTCGATCATCAACGCCGCGATCGATGACGGAATAAACTTCATCGACACCGCCGACTTCTACTCCGGCGGGGAGTCGGAGGTGATTACGGGAAAGGCTATCACCGGTCGCCGCGATGACATAGTCCTGGCTACTAAAGTCCATTTTCCGATGGGAGCAGATCCAAATGCGGGTGGCAATTCCCGTCGCTGGATCCTGCGAGCGTGCGAGGACAGCCTGCGCCGGCTCAACACGGACTACATCGACTTGTACCAGATACACAGGCCTGATCCGGCAGTCGATATCGACGAGACCCTCGGTGCTCTCAGCGACCTGGTTCACCAGGGAAAGGTGCGCTATCTCGGGAGCTCCAAGTTCCAGCCCTCTGCGATCGTCGAGGCACAGTGGACCGCGGAGCGCCGGCAGCGCATGCGGTTCGTCTGCGAACAGCCCCCGTACTCGATGCTGGCCCGCGGCATCGAAGCGGACTTCCTGCCCACGTGCCAGAGATACCGGATGGGCGTGATTACCTGGGGGCCGCTCGCCGCGGGCTGGCTTTCTGGCAAGTGGCGCGCGGGCTCGGAGAACCCGGGTAGTAGCCGCGCGTATCGCGTCCCGGCGCGCTTTGACATGTCGCTCCCCGAGAACCAGCGCAAGCTCGCGGCCACCGAGGCCCTGGCGAGATTGGCCGAGGATGGAGGCATGACGCTCATTCACATGGCGGTCGCCTTCGTCAGGCAGCATCCGGCCGTGACCGCGCCCATCATCGGACCCCGGACGGCCGATCAGTACGCGAGCTACCTGGGTGCATTGGACGTGAGCCTCGAGCCCGCAGTCCTGGACCGGATCGACGAAATCGTGACGCCGGGGACGAACGTCAGCTGGCACGACGCCGGGCTCGTGCCTCCTTCGATCGCCGAGCCGACGAATCGCCGCAGCGGGCAACCGTGAACGGCACCGGGCGCAGCCGACGGCGGGACGATGACGTCAGCCGACGGCGTCAGGCGCGGTAAGCGCCCCTGGTCCCCAGAGAATCTCGATCCGCCTGTGCTTGAACTTCCAGCCGCGTTCGGTTCGCGCCAGCCTGTCGTTGTAGGTGCCCCCGTGGGCAGTGGCGCCTCGAGCAACCGCCGGCGGCTTAGGCCAGCGGTACATGACGAAGGATGCCGTACCGACCGCTTCGTCGCCGTCGACGTCGTATAGGTGGTTGGTCACGAGGTGCTGAGCGGCGAGCGTGCTGCTGGTCCGCTCGCGGAGTCCGGTCTCGATCTCGTCCCGGCTCCGCATCACGTTCGGCGGAATGACGGTCTCCAGCGTGCCGTCGCTCGTGAAGCAGTCCGCGACGGCCGCGAAGTCACGAGCATCGACGGCGGTCACGAACCTCGAGCACAAGGCGACGATCTGCACGTGATCCGTCAGGTTCTGGGAATCGACCGCCATCGCCTGGTACTCCATTCGCGAGTAATGCAATGAGCTTCCCTCCGGAGCCCGCTCAGCCCCGTCACACTAGGTAAGGAACGGTCTGGGGGCCCTCGGGCAGCACACAGGCCCGCCCACCGGGTGCCGCCCTGGCGAGCGCGCGAGCGACGCTGTCCGATATGTCCGCAGTCTGCTCCAGGTGGGCCGCCGCAAGATCGCTGTCGGACAGGTAAGAAGTGTGCATCACCACCCGGCAATCGGCCTGGATCCGGGCTTGTATCTGCACCTGCCACTGGTCGGGCCTCGTCGCTGACCGCGTCTCGATGGTTTCGAGCAGCGCCCGCGGCGAGGGGGCCGAGGCGAGCAGGTCGCGGTACCCGCCGTGCTCGGGAAAGCCGTCCCGGCACTCGGCAGCGCAGATGATCGTTCCACCAGGCCGGGCGACCTGGTAAGCGGCGGACATGCCCTTGACGGCCTGGTAGAGGTTCTGATCCAGCGGGTAGCCAGAGTTGCTGGTCACGACCACGTCGAACGGCCCAGATACGGGCCGCATCGCTATCTGCCTCGCGTGCCGCACGGCCCGCTCGTGCATGGCCTCCAGATCGCCGCCGTACGCCGCGACGATTTCCTGGTCGCGGTTGAGGATGACGTCGAAGCCGAAGGTAACTCCGGTGGCGGCGGCGATCGCGCGGACGTCATCGTGCACCGGGTTACCCTCGGTGACACCCCACCGTGCCATCGGGTGGCCTATCCGGCGGGCATCATGCAGGCACAGGACGGTGTCCAGGCCTGCAAGACCGGGCGCTACCAGCTTCGGGCCGCCGGAGAAGCCCGCGAAAAAATGCGGCTCCACAAAACCGGTCGTGATCCGGACATCGGCCTCTACCCAGTCGCGAGCCAGCCATACCGGAACCTGGTTGCCGTGCACGCCCTGCCAGGAAAGCGAATCACGGTTCCGCGAGTCATGGTTGACCACCCGGACCGAGCCGACGACCTCCTCACCGAAGAGTTCCACCAACTCGGCCTCGGTGCTCCCGCGGTGAGTGCCGGTCGCGACGATGACCGTGACGTTATCGAGATCGACGAGGCCGTCGAGTTCCGTCAGCAGCACCGGGATCATCAGCCTGCGCGGTTGTGGCCGGGTGATGTCACAGGCGGCGATCGCCACCGTCTGGCCAGGACGGACACGATCCCGCAGCGGCGCACCGGCCACAGGAGCCTGGAGCGCACGGCGCAAGGCGGCGGAGGGATCGGGCGCCGGCGCCGAAAAGATGGGCTCCACGACGGTCACCGCCGCCGCGTCGACCTCGATGTCCAAACCGCCATCACCATAGGCCATACGCACCTTCGTGACTGCCACGTCAGCGCGCCACCTGGAGCTCGACAAACCGATCGATCATGGCGTTCACCTGCGCGGGCACGTCAAGCTGCAGGAAGTGGCCCGACCCGACGACCTGGCCGTAGACCAGCCGGGGATTCAGGTTCTTCATCAGCAGCGGGTCCTCCATCGGCCGGGAAGCTGCGATGTACAGCACCGGCCCCTCGTAGCCGGCCAGCGCCGTCGCCATGTCGATCTCATCCCCTGCGTGCAGGGCGGCGATGGCCACGTCCGGCCGTGTCCCCACCGTGCCCTCCACGATCCGGTCACGCTGCTGCGACCGGTCCGACGCCAAGAACATCGCGCCCACATTGGCGCGCAGATCTTCGTAACGCCCGTCCACCACGACGGAAAGGCGATTGGCCTTCCGCTGCGGCGATTCGATGATCGACGTGTCGAGGAGCACGATGCCGCTCGCGACATCCGGATGACTCTGCACGCAGGCGAGCACGAACTTGGCCCCGATGCTGTGACCGATGAGGACGGGCGACGCAAGACCAGCCTGCTCGATGACCGCGACCATGTCCCCGACGATGTCCGCGCTCGAGTATGCCGGGGTCTTTAGGCTGCTCCGGCCATGCCCGCGCAGGTCCATGTTGACAACTGTGTGGCGCTCGGCCAGGTGGCGGGCGATCGGGGCCATGGACACGTGGTCGCAGCACCAGCCGTGCAGCAGCAGGTACCCTCCGGGGCCGCTCCCCGAGACCTCATAGAAGACGTTGCTTCCCGGCCTCACGGCAACAGTCATCAGGCTGGTCCTTCTTCCTCGGCCGCCTCGACCGCGGGTATCCCCAGGTATGCCTCTCTGACACCGCGGTCGGCAAGCACGTCGGCGACCGAGCCCGCAGCGATCTTGCGTCCGTAGCTCATCGCGACGAGCTGCTCGCAGTGCCCGGACAGGAACCTCACATCGTGGTCGACCACGACGACCGTGCGATCGGAGCGTCCGAGGTTCTTCAGGACTTCTGCTATCGCCGTGCGTTCGGACGAGGTGGTGCCCGAGGTTGGCTCATCGAGGAGCAGCAATCTGGGCTCGGCGACCATGGCCCGCGCCAGGTCGATCTGCTTTTGCACTCCGTAGGGCAGCTGGGAAAGCTGTTCGGTCGCGACGTGCGCCAGACCTAGCTGCTCAAGCATCTCCAGCGCCCGGCGGCTCTCGGCGCGTTCCCGTTTGGCCACGATATTGAATCCCAGGATGCAGGCGGCCAGCGACCGGTACTGCTGGTAGAAACCACCGAGCATCACATAGTCGATCGCCCTGAACTCCTTGAACTGGTCGGTCGACTGGAACGTCCGCGCCACGCCCAGCCGAGCGACCTGATCGGGCCGCAGCCGCTTCGTGGGCGTACCGAAGATTTGGATGCTGCCCCGCAACGGCTTGTACACGCCGTTGATGAGATTAAGGAGCACCGTTTTTCCGGCGCCGTTCGGGCCTATGATCCCGAGAATCGACCCGGGCTCGACCTCGATCGATATGTCATCAACGGCACGGATGCCTCCGAACTCACACGTGACGCCGCTGACCTCAAGGATCTTGTTATCCATCCTCAGCCCCCCAGCGTCGTCGTGAGCAGGGTTTCCTCATCAAGCTCAGATGGGCGGCCGCTGCTCTCGACCCGTCCTGCTTCCAGGACGTAAACGCGGTCAGCAAGCTCCATGGCCGCTGAGACATTCTGTTCCACCAATATGAGGCCGATGCCGGCCTGCTGCTGGAACTCCTTGAGTGCCGCAGTCAGCCTGACGACGGCGCCGGGGGCCAGGCCGAGCGACAACTCGTCGACCATGAGCAGTTTCGGTTTCATGCAGAACGCCACGCCGAGGGCCAGCATCTGGCGCTCGCCACCACTGAGCAGCCCGGCCTCGGACTGCGTGCGGTTCGCCAGCTGGGGAAACAACTCGAACGTCCGGTCGATCTCCGACCGCGGCGCGCCGATCACCCGGAAGTGCTCCGCGACCGTCAGGTTCGGGAAGACCTTCTCGCGCTCGGGCACGAGCACGAGCCCGAGCTTGGCGGTGGCCATCGGCGACATTCCGCGGATGTCCCGGCCCTGGAACATGATGCGGCCGGTGACGCGGGAGCGTTCGGTCAAGAAGAACCCTGAGATGCCCCGGAGCGTGCTCGTCTTCCCGGCGCCGTTCCGGCCAAGTATGGCGACCACCTCGCCTGGCAGCACTGTCAGGTCGACGCTATCCACGGCGCAAGCGCCAGACCGGTATACGCCTAGGCCATCGACAGCCAGCAGAGCATTCTCGACTGCCTCCGAGTGCTCTGTCAGTTTCCTTTCCCCGAGCACTGCCGAGGCCCGCGAGGCCGGAGTGCCGCCGGCCGTCGATGAGGAACGGCCAGCAGCCCTGCTCGCGACCGCCGTCTCGGCGCCCGGGGTCCTGTCCAGCCGTCTGATGAGCCGCAGCCGGAGCGCACGTGACGCTCCGCCTATCCCTCGTGGCTGGAAAAGCAGGAACGCCAGGAGAATGATGCCGTAAAACCCCGAGTTGATGTAGTCGATGTTGCTGCTCAACCACTGAGAAATGGGCAGGTTACTGGGCAGCGAACTCGTCCATGTTGACAGCAGGTACGGCGTCACCGTGATAAGCGCCGCCCCTGTGATTACGCCTGCGATCGAGCCAAGGCCGCCCACGATGACAATGGCCACGAAAGTAATGGCGAAATCCAGCGAAAAACTCTCAGAATCCACCCGCAGGGTATAGAAGCCCAGCAGGCCGCCCGAGACGCTGATGAGCGCCGAGCTCGCGACGAAGGCGGACAGCTTCCATCGCGTCGGGTTGAGACCGATGATTCCCGCCGACATCTCGTTTTCCTTGATGGCTAGCCAGGCCCGGCCCGGCGCCCGGCGGTAGAGGCGCTGCAGGACGATGATGACAAGTGCGAGAAGTATGACCAATGCGACGAAGAATGACCGGCCGGCGGTCAGGCTGATCGGGCCGATCGTGGTGTTCAGGGCCGGGACGCCGGCTATCTGGCCCGACGCCGTCTCGTACTCGGTGCCGAGGGCCATCGTGATGAACTGGAGCGCCAGCGTCGCGAGAGCCAGGTAAAGCCCTCGCAAGCGGAGCGCCGGAAGGCCGACCAGCACGCCCGTGAACCCGCCTGCGAGTGCCGCGAGCACGAGGGCGGCGAGCGCAGGCACTCCCTTCTCGACCGCCACTGCCGCCACGAAGGCGCCGACCGCCATGAACCCCGCACTGCCGATCGAGACCTGGCCGGCGCGCCCTTGGATCCAGTCGAGCCCGAGCGCGCTGATGGCGAAAATGATGGTCAGCCCGGCGACGTAGATCCAGAACGTCGAGTTGCTCAGCAGCAGGTAAGCCGCGACGACAACAAACAGCAGCCAGCCGGCCACTGCCATGTAACGGTCGCTCTTCAGGAGCCCTGATAGCCGCGGTCGTACGTTCACAGCCGAGGACCTCACGCTCTCACACTCTTACGATCTCGCGCGTGCCGAAGATGCCCCTGGGCCTGAACAGCAGGAACGCGAGCAGCATGCCATAACAGATGGGATCCACCCAGATTCCGTTCAGGTAGTAGGCAACGAGTGTCTGGATTGTCGCAACGATCAGACCTCCGACGAGCGCCCCGATTATCGAGTCCACGCCGCCGATGATTACGACGGGAAATATGAGGAGGCCGAGCTGACCGATGTTCACGGGATCGACAGCCGACTGCAGCGCGAGAGCGACACCGGCAATTGCGGAGCACACGCTGGCAATGGCCCAGGCGAGGCCGGCGAACCGAGGAATGTGCACCCGCTGCAGCGCTGCGAGCAGCGTCGAGTCCGCGACGGCACGCATGCGCACGCCGGTTCGCGTTGTGCGGAGGATGATTTCAAGCAGGACGATGAGCACGATCGCGACGACGATCGTGACGATGTCCAAGGTTGTAAGGGGTATGCCCAGGGGGCTGACGAGAGTGTTGTTCGAAAAGATGTTGGGAAGCTCTCGCGTATCGGGTCCCCATACTATCAGGCCAGCGGTCTCCAACAGGATGCTCAGGCCGAACGTGGCGATGACGACCGTGAAAAGACTCGCGCCGACAAGCCGGTAGAAGATCACCATGTTGACGACGATCCCCAGTGCGATCATCGCGATCAGCGCGGCGAGTATTGCCACGAGTGAATTCTGGTGCAGTTCTACCTTGAAGCCATAGAAGAAGTACGCCCCAAGGACCATGAATTCGCCTTGAGCAAAGTTGACGACTCCGGTGGCGCGAAATAGGATGACGAATCCTACGCCGACCAGCGCGTATATGCTCCCGGTAGTTATGGACTGCGACGTCAGCTGCCCTGCTACCTGACCAAGCATCGGTCAGGCACCGTCATAATTCTGCTGTTGACGACACGTTCTCTTTACCTGGCGCGGAGCCGGGAATTGCCGGGGAAGGCCGCGTCTCGTGACGACCGTGGTGATGGTCATCATATCGGCGAATCCGCGTGAACAAGGGGCCTCACCGACAAACGCCGTGACCAAAGTATGCGACCACCCCGAGTCCTCACTCAAGGTCCCCTTTCTGCGCTTCGGTATGACGCGCCAACTACCTAAGGCCTTGTGTATGGTCGCGCCCAGAACGCACCAAGAAACGCCTGTGTAGGCGGGTGGCTGCTCGCATCCGTCTTACTGTAAGCCCAGCACACTTGCATGTCAATATAGTTCTGAGAACCGGCAAGATCCAGGTCAAATGGTTCTCAGTGCCCGTCGCGGGCGCATACCGAAGGCCCGGGCGCTCCCCGTTGGGTGCACGGCCAGCGCCCGGGGTCCGGCGCGCCTCGCAGGATGCCCTGTTAGTCAGATGCTCTTGACAGACAATTGACATATCCTAGGATGCAGCTGATCAGGGAGGATCGCTGATGGAATCTGCCGTCGTAACCTCGCTCGCCGAAAGGCCACAGCTCATCGACGGCGGCTGGCGACCTGGTACAGGTGATCCGTTCGAAGTGGTCAACCCGGCCCGCGGGCAGCCCTTGGCGACCCTGGCCGGCTCGACCAGCGAGGATGTGAGCGCGGCACTTTCGGCTGCCCGGCGCGCGCAGCCGGCCTGGAGCAGGAGGCCGCCCATCGAGCGGGGCGATCTGCTCCGGTCCATCGCCGACGTGTTCGCCGCCAACCGGACATTGCTGCGGGACCTCCTGGTCAGCGAAGTTGGCAAGCCCGCCGCTCAGGCGGCCAGTGAGGTTGCGTTCGCGGAGGCCTTCCTCCGGTACAACGCGAGCTGGGATCGTCATCTCGAGGGCGAGATCCTCGCGGGCGACGTCGCCGGCGAGACGATCCATCTGCTCCGGGCGCCCGTCGGGGTCGTCGCGGCAATCTGCCCGTGGAACTTCCCCTTGGCCGTGTTCTGCCGGAAGGTGGCGCCCGCCCTCCTAACGGGCAACACGGTTGTGGCCAAGGCCAGCGAGGTGACGCCGTTCACGACTCTGCAGGCGGTTCGCCTGATCAGCGACAACATCGACCTCCCGGCCGGCGTCCTGAATCTCGTCAGCGGCGCCGGCGACGTGGGCAACGCCCTGGTCGAGTCGAAGCTCACGTCGCTCGTTTCCTTCACCGGGCACCGTGACACCGGCAAGCGCGTGATGGCTACCGCGGCGGCCAACCTGACCCGCGTGGCACTCGAACTCGGCGGAAAGGCGCCCGCCATAGTGTGGAAGGACGCTGACCTTGACCTCGCGGTCGGGGCGATCACCGCAGCCCGGCATGCCAACGCAGGCCAGGTATGCACGTCGGCCGAGCGGGTGCTCATCCATGAGGACGTGCTCGAGGACTTCACGTCCCGCTGCATCCGCGCAGCCGAGGCTCTGCGGGTCGGCGATCCGTCTGACGACGTCGACATGGGCCCGCTGGTGAGCGCGGCTCAGCTGGAGAAAACCGGGACCGCGGTCGAGCGCGCCGTCCGGGAGGGAGCTGACCTGCTGACCGGCGGGGGCCCGCCTCGGGCGGCCCTTCCCTCCGGGGGCTACTGGTACGCGCCAACGGTATTGCGGGACGTCGATCCGGACATGAACATCATGACCGAGGAGACGTTCGGGCCGGTGACGCCGCTGTTCGGGGTGGGCTCTCTCGACGACGCCATCGGGATCGCGAACGAGTCTCGATACGGGCTGTCGGCGTACATATTCAGCCGGAATTACTCGACGATCATGCGCACCGTCGAAGATCTCCAGTTCGGTGAGATATACATCAACCGGACCCTAGGCGAGTCCGTGCACGCTCATCACGCCGGCTTCAAGCAGTCCGGCATCGGGGGCGAGGACGGCAAGTGGGGCATCCTGCGCTACACGCAGATCAAGACCGCCTACCATCACTTCGGCGGCTCGGATCAGGTGGCCCCTTCGCCTGATCCGATAGCGGAGGCGCGGACAGGGCGGAGCGAGGCCAGATGACGGCGACTGACGCGCCGCCTCCGGGCCGGGTGCTGGCCGAATTCGCCGCCGGGCTCGGCATCGAGGCGATACCGCCCAGGACCCGCGAGCGCGTGAAGGATCTCCTCCTCGACGCCCTGGCAAGCGCGCTGGCGGGCGTCGAGGATGCGGCGACGACGACGATCCTGGCCACGGCCAGCGGATTGATGGGACCGGGCTCCGCGACCGTGATCGGCGGCTCGCCGATGTCCATGGCTGGGGCCGCCCTCGTCAACGGGCACCTGATCTCGTCGGTCTCGCTGTGCGATGTGCACTATCGGTCGTGGTGCCACCTGACGCCCGAGGTCGTGCCGCCGGCGCTGGCGATCGCCGGGCAGCGGGAATCCTCAGGCGAGCAGCTGCTGGTCGCCATCGCGGCGGGCTGCGAGCTGACCGCCCGGATCGGCGTGGGTCTCAACTATCCCGCGTTTCATGCGCGCGGATGGAACACCTCAGGGGTGGCCGGCGTCTTCGGGGCGGCGGCCTCGGCCGGGAAGCTGCTCGGCCTCGACGGAGATCAGTTGACGCATGCGCTCGGCATCGCCGGAGCCCAGGCGGCCGGGAGTGATGCCCACCGCGGCACCCCGACGGTGCGCTTTCTGCAGCCGCGCGCCGCGCTCAGCGGCCTCATGGCCGCCGACCTGGCGGCCGGCGGCTTCACCGCGATGAGCGACGTCCTCACCCAGCCGACCGGGGGCGTCTACTACACCCACTCCGACGGCGGCACGCCATCGGCGGCGCTGGCCGAGCTCGGAGAACGATGGGAGCTTGAGGACGTGTGGCTGACGCCGTGGCCACTGGCGCTGCTCGCCCGCAACGTCGTGAACACCATCCTCGACCTGGCCGAACGGACAGACGCGCGGCCCGAGGACATCTCCTCGGCGCGGCTCTCCATATCGCCGAGGGCTTATGAGCTGTACGGCACGATGGACTTCGATACCGAGTCACGCGCCAAGACCTCTCCTCGCTACCTCGTGTCGATCGTCCTGCACGACCGCAGCTGCGACGCGGAGCAGTTTGGCCCCGAACGCCGGTCAGACGCTTCAGTGGTGGGGTTCGCCCGTGAGCACGTCGAGGTGGTCAGCGATCCCGGGCTGGCCGAGCGAGCCGTCTGCGCGGAGCTGACATTGAAGAACGGTGAACGTCATTCGCACTTCCGATCGGTGCCGCACGGGGATTCCACCGATCCCCTGACCCGAAGCGAGATCATCGGGAAGTTCCGTAAGGCAGCGCGGGGTGTTCTTGCCGAGGAGAACGTTGCGGCCACGATCGAGCTGGTCGACAGCCTGGAGCGCCAGCCGACCGTGCAGCCCCTGCTCAGTGCGCTGAGCCGGTAGCCCTCGCGATGCTGCCGCGAGGCACGCCGCTGCCCCGGACGGGCGGCGTGAAGACGACGGTCGTGCTCCACCCGGTCGACCTGCCGGGAGTCAGAGAGGCACTCTCTGCGATCAACGGGATCGAGCTGCTCTGCCCCGCCGATGACCACGAGGTGACCGAGGCACTCCGTACCGCTCCGGTCCTTGTCAGCCGCCGCTGGCGCGCGGACTACCTCCAAGAAGGCCTGCGCTGGGTACAAACGCTGAGCGCGGGCTATGAACAGTTCCCGGTCGGGACCCTGCGCGACGCCGGCGTCGCGCTGTCGACGGCGTCCGGCCTGCACGCTGTCGTCGCGGAACACGCGATCGGTCTCCTGCTTACGCTGACCAGGGATATTCATCGATCCATGGCGGACGCGCCGGAGCGCCGGTGGAACCCCCATGACGCAGCTGAGCTCGCCGGCCGGACGATCGTTCTCGTCGGCCTCGGCGCCATCGGCGAGGCGATCGCCCGCCGGCTTGAGCCCTGGGACGTCCGCCTCATCGCGATCACCCGGACTCCGGGCCACCGCCTCGGCAACCTTCAGGATGTGCGTCCGCTCAGCGGGCTGGTCCAGGCGAGCAGGGAGGCCTCGGCGCTGATTGTGTGTATTGCCTCGTCGCCAGAGACGCGGCATCTGGTGTCCGGCGAGGTGCTCGACGCTCTCGGGCCTGGCTGGGTGGTCAACGTCTCGCGGGGCGCTGTCGTCGACGAGCCTGCCCTGGTCGCCCGCCTGGTCGACGGTCGCCTGCTCGGCGCGGGTCTCGATGTCTTCGGCCGAGAACCCTTGCCGACGCAGTCAGTGCTCTGGCAGCTCCCGAACGTTGTCTGCACACCGCACATGGCCGGTATGAGCCCGCGGTACGCGCGGCGGCTGGCCGAACTCCTGACCCACAATCTCCTCGCCTTTGACGGGCGGACGCCGTGGCGCAACCGCGTCTGCTGACCAGGGCCGGCAGCTGCAAGCTGACGCCTGGCGGCGGACCGGCTCAGCCCGCCGGGACGAGGACCGAGCCCTCCATCAGCCGCCGCGCCGACCGCCAGACCGTCGCCCGGCGGGCGACCCATCCGTCGCCTGCACGGCCCACGTCGGCACTGACCGAGATGACGCCGGAGGAGTGTCCGATCCGCACTAGGCCCTCGGCAGGCTTCGCCGCCGCCCGGAAGGGCACGGTGTCGGGAACGAGCGTGGCGACGGCCACCGCGACGCCTCCGGTCCCTGGCAGCGCGTGGTGAACGCGGCCCATCGAGAGCATCCTCACGACGAGCTCGACGTCGGTCTGCCCGATCTGACGGCCGCCGGCGGCCCGATGCGAGCACGGCGCGGTCACCATCGCCACTTTCGGATTGGCCGGATGATCGCGCGTGGCTTCCTCGACGCTGGCCGCCAGGCCCATCGCCACGGCCGCGCTGGCCCTGATCGCCTCGAAGCGGGCTAGGACCTCGCCGTCCCCGTTGAGCTGGCTTGGCAACTCGGTCCCGGTGCATCCCAGGTCCGACGCGGCCACGAGCACGCACGGGTTTGCGGCGTCGATCAGCGTAGCCGTGACGCTTCCGACACCGGGCACCTCGAGCTCGTCGACCACGTTGCCGCTCGGCAACAGCCGCCCCGTCATGCTTCCGCCAGGGTCGACGAAGTCCAGGCGGATCTTGGCCGCGGGGTAGGGAACGCCATCGATGCGGAAGTCCCCCTCCGTGACGACGCGGCCAGCCTGCGTCGGGACGTGCGCGACTATCGCCTTGGAAGTGTTCTGCTGCCAGATCCGGACGGTGGTGAGGCCGCCAGCCGCGGGGACCATGCCCTCCTCGATGGCGAACGGCCCGACCGCTGCGGCCAGGTTCCCGCAGCTGCCGGTCCAGTCGACGGCCGCGGCGGTAATCCCGACCTGGGCAAATAGGTAGTCGACGTCGTAGCCAGCGCGATCCGACGGCGACACGATTACGGCCTTGCTCGTACTCGAGGTGGCACCGCCAAGGCCGTCGATCTCCGAGCCATAGGGGTCGCCGCCGCCGATGGCCCGGATGAGGACACGGTCGCGCTCAGCGGGGTCGTCCGGCAGCACGCCCGCACCGAAGAACAGCCCTTTCGAGGTCCCGCCGCGCATGAACGCGGCCCGGAATCGGCGCTGTGCGGACCCGCCCGCCTCACTCATCTCGGACCCTTCTCACTCGCCACGGTAGACGGGCTTGCGGCGCTCGCGGAAAGCGGCCGCGCCCTCAAGCCGGTCGGCGGTATTCGTCAGCAGGGTCGCCAGGTCCGCCTCCAGTCGCAGACCGTCGGAGATCGGCATCTCGATGCCGCGCCGGACTGCCTCCTTCGCGTAAGCGATGGCGATCGGGCCTCCTTCGACAATTCTCTGCGCCAGCTGAACGCCCCGCCGGGTCAGCTCCTCCCAGGGGACGATCTCGCTCACGAGGCCGATGCGCAAAGCCTCGTCGGCGTCGATGCGATCACCCGTCAGGATCAGCCGCATCGCGTGCCCCAGCCCGACGACGCGCGGGAGGCGCTGGGTGCCTCCCGCGCCAGGGATGAGGGCGAGGCGGACCTCGGGCAGGCCAAAGATGGCTTCCCTTGACGCGATGCGGAGATCGCACGCCAGAGCCATCTCCAGCCCCCCGCCGAGGCAGATTCCCTGGATCGCAGCGATCGTCGGCTTGCGGCTCGCGGCAATCAGGTCATTCCAGCGTGGCGGCTGGCGCCCTTCCCGCTCCGCGTTGAGGGAGTCCGCGGCCTTGAACTCCTTGACGTCCGCTCCAGCGCAGAACGCCCGGTCGCCTGCCCCGCGAATGACGATGGCGCGGACCTCGGCGTCGGCCTCGGCCGCCTCAATAGTGTCGGCCAGGACCCGCCGCATCTCGAGGTTGATGGCATTCATCGACTCGGGGCGGTTGAGCGTGACGACGCCGACGACCCCTTCCCGGTCGAAGCGGACGATTTTCTCGGAGCTCATCTGCCCGCCAGCACGTTGCGGGCGATCTGGATCCGTTGAATCTCCGACGCGCCCTCTCCGATGCGGTAACCGCGCAGATCGCGGTACATCCGCTCGATCGGCAGGTCGGCCATGTACCCGGAGCCACCCAGGATCTGCATCGCCTGGTCGGCGACGCGCCCGGCCGTCTCCGTGGCGAACAGCTTGGCGCGCGACGCCGCGATCCTGAGGTCGCGGTCGTTGCTATCCACTTTCCATGCGCCGGCCAGCACCAGCAGCCGGGCCGCCTCGACCTCCACGTCCATGTCGGCGAGCTTGAACTGAATCGCCTGGTGATCAGCGAGGAGGCTGCCGAAGGTCCGACGCTTCAGCGCGTAGTCCCTGGCCAGCTGCAGCAACATGGCCGCGGCGCCGACGCATCGCGAGGCGATGGACAGCCGCATCGTGTTCACCGACGACATGATGGTCGTAAACCCGCTGCCCACGCCGCCGAGCACCCGCTCGGGACCGACGTAGCAGTTGTCCAGCGCGAAGGCGTTCATCGGCAGGCCGCGCCAGCCCATTTTCTTGAAGCGCGTGACCATCTGGAGGCCCGGGGCCTCACGATCGACGATGAACGTCGTAAAGCGGTCGCGCAGGCGGGCATCCGGGTCTGTCACCGCTAGCAGGATGATGTAGTCGCTCACCTCGGCGCCGCAGATGAACTGCTTGTAGCCGGTGATCCGCCAGCCCTCGCCGTCCGGCACCGCCTTGGTCCGCAGCCCGCCGAGGTCGGAGCCGGCGTCCGGCTCGGTAAGCGCGTTGGCCGTGAGCTTCTCGCCCTGGAGAACGGGTTCCACGAGCCACTTGACCTGGTCGTCGTCGCACAGCGCCAGGGCCTGCGGAAGCCGCCCGATGGCCTCGGCCAGCGCGACCGAGGTGCGTCCCATCTCCTCGCTCACGAGCACGTCGCCCAAGGCCGTCAGCCCGCCGCCTCCAACGTCGGCGGGCAGGTTGAAGCCATAGATCCCGAGTTCTACGGCGCGCCGCCGAAGCCCGCGCATCACGTCGGGGTCGATGTGGTCGGCTTCGTCGACGCTCTGCTCGAGCGGCGCCAGCTCGCGTGTGACGAATGTGCGTACAAGATCCTTCAGCTGCCCGAGTTCGGGCGGGATCGACAGGTCCATGACGTCACTCTCCAGGATGGAAGCGTCTATCGGTCAATTGCGTACCATCGAGACGGCGCCCGCTAGCAGGCGCCACTCCTGCCAGGGCAGGATCCGGTCATCGGCCGCGATGACCTGAACGGCCACGTGGTCGGCGCCCGCCTCGATGTGCGCTCGGAGCCGCTTCGCCACCGCTGCCTGGTCGCCCCAGGCCACGAGGCTATCGATCAGGCGGTCGCTGCCACCCGCCGCGAAGTCGGCCTCGCTGAAGCCGAGCCGGAGCAGGTTGCGGGCGTAGGCCGGATGGCGGAGCGTCTTGCTCACCCGGGACCGCGCCGTAGCTCGTGCTCTCGCAGGGTCCTCGTCGAAGATGACTGATTGCTCGGGAGCGAGGAACGCCGCGGGGCCGAGGATTTCCCTCGCCCTGTGGGTGTGCTCCGGGGTCGTGTGGTAAGGGTGCGCGCCCGCGGTGAGGTCCCTGGCGAGCTCGAGCATCCTCGGCCCCATCGCCCCGAGAATCGTAGGGCAACCGCCGGCGGGCGGCTCGGGAGACTGGTATTCGACCCCCGACATCGCCAGCAGGTAGGCCCGCATCGTCTCTGCCGGCGGCCCATAGACATGACCCCGCTGGCCTTCCACGATGCTCTTGTGGCTTACCCCGAGGCCAAGCAGGAAGCGGCCGGGGAACGCCTCGGCCAGGGTCTTCTGGGCGCAGGCCATCGTCGTCGGATCGCGTCCGTAGATGCTCGCGATTCCCGTCGCCACGACCAGCCGTGACGTGGCCTCGAGGAGCAGCGACGCGTTGGTGAATATCTCGCGGCGGCGCGCGTCCGATATCCAGAGTGCCCCGAAGCCAAGGCTCTCCAACTCGGCCGCGGCCGCCCGGGCCCGATCAGCGGGCTGCAGATCGAGTTGGTACGTCCACACGCCGACTTCGCCGAGCCTGAGGTGCGTCATCGTCCCGGTCCCGCGCCGACCTAGAGACCGAGCAAGTCGTGCACCACGTATGAGTTCGCCTCACCGAGCACCGGCGGCCCAAGGCGCACCGTGGGCGGATCGTCGCTCATCTTGTAGGGACGCCCCATCACCTTGATCGGCTCGCGGCCGCCCCGAAGCTCGCCGTCGATCGTCACCACCATCTCCCGGCGCACCGCGTGGTCCGTCTCGATCGCCTCGGCAAAGGTCTGAACGGACGAGTGCGGGACGTCGGCTTCCTCAAGGCGCCTGCAGACCTCGTCTCGAGGCAGCTCCCCAATCCGCTTGCTGAGCAGGTCGTTGACCTCTTTCCGGTGTGCCACACGATCCTGGTTCGTCCGGAAGCGCGGGTCCTCGGCCGCCCATTCCAGGTCGAGGCCGCGGCACATGCGGGGCCAGATTTCGTTGTTGCTCACCAGGAACACATAGCCACCGTCCGCGGCGGCATAGATGTTGTGCGGAACGCGGTGCGGCGACTGCGCGCCAAGGCGTGAGCCACCCTGGCCGATGGCCAGGTACTCGGCGGCGACGCCGGACTGCACCGCCAGCAGGCAATCCATCATGGCCACATCGACCTCGGTGCCCTGACCCGTGCGCTCTGCTCGCCTGAGGGCGCTGAGCGTGGCGAACGCCGAGAAGAGCGCAGCCTCAAGGTCGCCGATGGCCGTTCCGCACAGCGCCGGCGGGCCGTCGGGCTGCCCGGTCATGTCCATCATCCCGCTGGCCGCCTGAACCACGCCGTCGTACGCCCGCCGGGAATCGCCGTGCCCGTAGCCCGAAATGTTGACGTAGACCATGCGCTCGTTAGCCGAGTGGACGGCGTCCCAGCCGAATCCCAGCCGCTCCACGGCCCCCGGACCCAGATTCTGCACGAACACGTCGCTCTTCCGTATGAGCGCCCACAGGATCTCTCGGCCCTCATCCGATTTGAGATCGACCGCCAGGCTCCTCTTGTTCCGGTTGTACATCCCGAAGTAGTCCTCGGTATTCGCGGCACGCCCAGGGAACTGGAACAATGTACGAAGCTCATCCCCGCGGTTGGGCGTCTCCACCTTGATGACCTCGGCTCCCATGTCGCCGAGCATCATCGTGCAAAACGGTCCCGCTAGGTTCCTTGTCAGGTCTACGACGCGTATTCCCTCCAAGGGAAGATGAGTCGTCTCGCTAGTGGCCAAACCGGGTTCCTCCAGTTTCGAGGCGGCAGGACGTGTTCACTTATGGCGCCAGGCCGCTAGCCTTGCCCACGAGGACCTTGTCTCCGTTCTGATTGTCCAGCCATACGTCAAGGAACAGCCGAGTGCCGTTCGGCTCGACTGCTTTCTCCTTGATGACTCCGCGGGCAGTTAGCTCGTCGTTGACCTGCACCTGGCGGATGAGATTGAACGACAGGGTCCCGCCAATGTAGTTCTCGCCGAAGAACTTTATGAAGAGCTCACCAAGCACGCCAGCGACGAGCGCGCCATTGATGTTGGGCGCCGGCAGTCCGGTGGCGTGGGCCGCGTCGTAGTCGCAATGGCGGCTTCTCGTGGCTGGCCAGCCCTCGTATATGCGCGCCTTGTCCAGCGAGATCTTCTTCGTGACCGGCTCGAGCTCGTACCCAACGGGCAGGTCCTTGCCCGCGGTGACCTTCATCGGAGAGAAGGCCGTCGGGTCGGTCAGAAAGTCCGCCGCGATGCTGCTCATCCTGCGGCCTCCTCGGCTGCTTCAGGAACCGGCTTGACGGGCGTGGCAACTGTCTTTGCCATCCGCATGACCTCCACTCCCTGCGGGTCGGTGATGGAGACTCCCATCTTGAAGAAGCTCCGACCTTTTCTCTTGTACATGTCGACCAGGGTCCCCGTCAGCTTGTAGGTTTCGCCGACCTGGACCGGCCGCAGGAACTCAAATTCCTGCTTGGCGAACAGCGAGCCGCCCTCTGGATAGGCGTAGTAGTCATAAAAGATTGTGCCGTCGAACTGCAGCGGCGCGGTGGCGGGAGCTATCCGGACGCCGAGCGGCGATCCATCGAAATACCACGGGTTATAGTCATCGAGCGCCCAGCTCAACCGGTTGACCAAATCGTCGGTCACGACGAACTCGATCGAGCCGATCACGTCCCCGATCTCGGCCGTCGCGAGGTCCTTGGTTCCCTTGAACAATTCATGCTCAGCCTTGCGGGTCTCCGCCATCCGTCAGCTCCCGTCCTCTCCGACATTCGGGTGATCCTGCGCGGCCGCGAAAAGCTGCCGGCGGAATGCAGGCGTGATTGGCGCCCGCAGTTCCTCACCGATGTGCGCGACCAGCCCGGCCGTGCGGCTGATGAGCGCAAAGCCGCGGTGCAGCTGCCACGGTATGTCTAGTTCCAGCAGGATCCCCGCGATGGCACCGGTCACGTTCAGCGGCATGCGCCTGCCGATCCGCGCTTCGGCCACGCGGTGGAGTTCCAGCATCGCTTCGAGGTGCCGACCACGGCGGCCGCACTCCTCGGCGATCTCATACAGCCGCGCCGCCCGGGGATCCCCGTCCGTATGAATCGCGTGCCCGATGCCAGGAAGGCGCCGCTTCTGGTCCCGGTATTCTCGAACGATTCCTTCTATGACGTCAGTTCGCGCCGAGCCCGCCGACACCTCGGTGTCAATACGGGTGAGGATTCGGCCGCACTCTTCCATCGAGCCGAGCACTTTGCTCCCGGCGCCGAGCAACCCCGCCGCCACGGCGCCTTGGATCGCTTCGGGTGCCGCCCAGTATGTCGCCCGGGCAACCATGGCGCTGGCCGTCAGGCCGTGCTCCATCAAAGCCACCAGAGTGGCCTCCAGAAGCACCTTCTCCCGCGCATCGGGGAGGCGTCCCGCGACGAGCAGGTACACCACCTCGGCGAACGTCAGCTCGCCCATAATGTCAGCGGTAAGATCCAGGCCGCCGACCCAGATGTGATGCAGGTCATGCGACGACAGCCCGGTCTTGAGCTCCGACGTCTCGGGCACGGCTAATAGCTTCTACCGCTCAGCGGGCCGCGCTTCTCAGCGAATTCCTTGGCCGCGTCGCGAGCCTCGTCAGTGAACAACGTGACCGCGCTGACTCGGGACTCTATCGCCCGATAGGCGAACTCGAAATTCGAGAACAGAGCCTCCACCTCGTTCGCCGACCATTTCGCCATACGGAGCGTTAGCGGGTTCTTCGCAGCCAGGACCCCGGCCAGCCGCATCGCTTCTGGCATAAGCTCGTCCGGTGCCAGAACCTTGCGAACGACACCCATCCGGTAGAAGTCGTCCGCGGTGTGGCGCTCACCGAGGAAGGCCAGGGCGCGGGCCTGGAACTGATTGAACCCACGCAACAGCGTGGCAATACTCGGGTTGCCCCCCGCATCGATCTCCGGCATGACGAAGAAGGCATTCTCGGAAGCCACGATGACGTCACAGGAAATAGCGCAGACCAAGCCGGCTCCGACGGCAGCGCCATTCACGGCCGCGACAACAGGCACGGCGCAGTGATACACGGAGCTAAGCGCTGCTTTTACCCACTTCGCTCGTTCTTCGGGGTCCTCGGCTCCGGAGGTCTTAAGGTCCCGGCCCGCGCAGAACGCCCGCCCGGCGCCCGTTAGCACCGCTACGTGGATCTCGTCGGTCCGCTCGTCGATTTCGTTGAAGGCCGATGCGATGTCACGATACAGCCCGATGCTGAGCGCATTTACAGGAGGGCGATCCAAGGTCAAGACGGCGATATGGTCCGCAACTTCGAGCCTCACGAATTCCCGATCCGGCAAGGCCATTCTCCCCATCAATCGTCGTTGCCAGTCCCCATAAGGGCTGTCGGCAGGGCGAGGCGCATTCCCATGGACGCGCGCATCTCAGCGCAACCCGCCGCGTAATGTATATAAAAATCGTATCACGCGAGCACTTGTCAGGTCAAGCATCTTGACAGACAACATGTCTGGAGCAGTAAGCATCAAACCGATAGCGAGATGACTCTTCGTGTGGCGTCGTCGGTGCACGCGAGGGTTTCTTCCCACGAGCACTTATAGCCGTAGGTATCAACGAGCGAGACCACCCGGGCTGGGACCTCGACCCCGGCGTCTACCTGGCCGGCAATGACGGCGCACGGCACACTGGCCGCCGAGGCCAGCGCCAGCACTCCCCCGACAACCTTCCCTTGCAGCGAGGTGTGGTCCAGGCGGCCCTCGCCCGTGATCACGAGGTCAGCGCCTGCGATGGCGTCCGGGAGACCGGATTCGGCCGACACCAGGTCGAACCCCCCGACGATCTCGCCCCCAAGCGCCGCTAGCGCGCCGGCGAGGCCTCCGGCCGCGCCGCTTCCTTGGACTTGGCTGAGATCGACGGCGTAGCTCTGCTCGTATAGCCGCTTGAGTGAATCAAGGCGGTCTTTGAGCTGGCCCACCTGCTCGGGCGTGGCACCTTTCTGCGGTCCGTAGACTTCCGCGGCCCGGTCGAAGGTGGTCCAGACGTCCACTGCCACGACGAGGTGCGCGTTCCCGCCGGTGCCAAAGGGCGCCAGCCCCTCGATAACCTCGATCGCCCCGAGGCCTCCGTCGGTGCAGGCCGATCCTCCGACGGCGACCACGATCCGGCGCGCCCCAGCGCGAGCGGCCTGCCATATTAGTTCCCCGGTTCCTCGCGACGTGGCCGCCATCGGATCGTTATACGCGTGCCCGCCGACCAGCGCGAGGCCGGATGCGGTCGCCATCTCGATGACTGCCGTGCCGCCCGCGAAGCGCCATGCCGCATCGACCCGCTCGCCCAGCGGACCCGTGACAGCACTGGACCTGTTCCCGCCTCCGAACGCATCCAGCGTGCCCTCTCCCCCGTCAGCCAGAGGAATGGCGGTGCAAGTCCAGCCGAGCGCGGTGGCTGTGGTCCGGATCCGGTCCGCCACCTCCGCGGCCGTGGCGGTTCCGCGGAACTTGTCGGGTGCGACTACGAGATGCACGGGACGACTCGAGCTAGCGCCCCAGCCAAACCGGTTCCCTCTTCTCCGCGAAGGCAACAAAACCTTCGTGGTGGTCGGCTGTTTCGGTGAGGGCCGTGTCTATCCGGGCGTTGTAGTCCTCGAGGCCCTCGGGCTCGAACAAGGCCTTGTAGACGCAGGCCTTGATCGCTCGCTGCGCCAAGGGCGCACCCTTCATGATCTTTTGGGCAACCACCTTGGCTTCGTCCAGGAGCAGATCCGGCAGCACCACCCTGCTCACGAGGCCAATGCGGTCCGCCTCGGTTGCGTCAATCATCTCACCGGAGAGAGCCATCTCCATCGTCCTCGACAACCCGATGAGGTGGATCATCGTCGTGAGGCCATGGCTGGGGCCCATGACCCCACGGCGGGTGAAGAGGTAGCCGAACTTCGCCGTATCGGAGGCGAGCCGTATGTCGCACGACAGGGCGATGCTCAGGCCGGCGCCCACCGCCGGGCCGTTGACGGCGGCGATGGTGGGCTTCGGGTAGCCATAGAAGTAGCGAGGGTTGATCTGGCCGGTCCAGGCGTTGGGGTCGAGGCGCCCCACGGCGGCGGCGATCCGGTCCGCCTTGAGCTTTTCCAACCCGCCCTCGAGCCGGTCCTTGCCATCGTCGCCCGCGTGAAAGCCGCGCCCGGCGCCGGTCACGATGAGGACCCGCACGTCGTCGTCGGAGATAGCCGCCTCCGCCACAGCCTGGACCTCGGCGCGCATCTGATAATTGTGAGCGTTCATCACGTGAGGCCGGTTCAACGTGAGGACGCCTATGCCCTCGTCCTTGTCGAAGAGAACTGTCTCGTAGCTCGACATCTGTGTGTTCTCACCTCCGCAGAAGTCCGCAGCTTCCGCCGCACCTGCGGCGGAAGCTGCGGACTTCCTGATTAGAATGCGCGGATCTTCTGATTGGAATGCGCGGACTTGGCCGATCTAGCGAAGCGATGGCCTGCTACGTGCCGGCCTTGAGGTTCGACGCGACCTTGACTGGCGCACCTGCTCCAGGCAGCCACTGGAAGCCGGCCATGTAGGTCACGGCCTCATGGTCGGTGGGAGTGTAGTGCATTCCTCCCTGGATCATCCCGCCGGTCGAGATGCTCAACTTGTTCAGCTGTGCCTCCAGCTGAGACCCGGTGCATGGGTATCCGCATTTTTGAAGCGCCGCAGTGATGGCCATCGCCTCCAGGTAGCCCTTGTTCACATAGATCGCGTTGGGGCTGAACCCTGCCGCCGTCGTGTCCTTGATGAACTCAGGAGTTGCCGAGGTCGTGCCGTACGCGATTGCCGCGACATCGTACAGCTGCTTGCTGTGCAACGACTGCAGCGCATTCCATGAAGCGAAATCGTAGTTGATGATGGGGAAAGTCGCGCCCGCCTGTTCGATCTGCTTGACAGCGGCAATCTCGAACGGGTCTGTGCCCAGAGCCATGATGAAGACATCAGGCTTGGCCGCTATCACCTTGGCAACGTCCGGGGCCGCGTTGACGGCATCTTGCGGCGTTATGAGATCTTCCACAACATCCCAGCCGAGGGATTTCGTGATCGTCGTGACGTCATTCTCCCACTGCTGATTACCCGCCGAATCCGATACCGTGATAATTGCGACCTTGACTGGGCCACTGTGGTTCTTCATGAGCTGCTGCGCCATCGCGACTTGTGAGGCCGCGTAGCTGGCTGTCTGAACCGTAACGGCGTAGACGTAGGGCAGCGCCGGCTGGACCAGAGTCTGGTCAACCGTCGCGGCAATCAGGGGGACCTTGAACTTCGCAGCGTAGGGCGCTACCGCATCGGCTACGACGCTGTCATGAAAGCCGATCACCCCGATGTCATGATCCTGAGTCACCAGCTGGATCATGTTGGCGACCCCGCGGTTAGGGTCGAGCGCATCGTCAAGCGCCGTGAACTTTATGGGGTGACCGTTGACGCCGCCGCTCTTGTTCACGGCGTCGAAGTATGACTCTGCGCCATCTCTGACTCCCTGACCGACAGCACCAAACTGACCGGTCAAACCGCTGGTGAAGCCGATATCGTAAGGCGCCTTCGAGGAGCTTGCTCCAGACGAACTGCCTGAACTGCCACTCGAGCTTGAGGAGCCACAGGCTGCCAGAGCCAAGGCCGCGACTGACAACCCCACGCCTCCATACAGAAGCCTGCTGCGCTTCGGATGGATACGCGCTCTCGCTTTCGACTTCGGTTGCATTCTAGGAATCCTCAATCGAGCTCCCCTTTCCTCGAGTCGACAAAAAGCCTCACGAGCCGTGCGCCAGCTCAACCCCTCGCCGCACCATTGCAGACAGGCTCGAGCAGTCAGATAGACCCGACATCGAACTAGGGCCGTAACTGTAAGCCAAGCACACTTGCATGTCAAGATACGATTTGACTGTTCTGCGATCTCGTGCTGATGCCGTCACGCTGCGACCAGGGACCGTCGCCGATGCCGACCAGCCCACGGGCTGAGCAGTCGCGCACACACGGGCCGGTACCAGGCATGCCTCCGGGCGCGAAAGATCACCGCCGGCCACCGCACGCAGGCCTCGGCGAAGAGAACTGTGCAGGCTGTTGCCTCTGGCCCTCCGGCCCCGCGTTCGCACCGTGCCCGCCTGCCGTGGCCTACTTCGAGGTCAGCAAGTCTCCGACCAGCGGCGCGCGCAGCGAAGGCGGACGAAGCGTCGCCCTCTGGGGGCCACGTTCCTCGTCGCCGTCCGGCTGCGCCTCTTTGCAGCGACCCGGCCATCACCATCCAGCGTCACTGGCGGCAGTTTCCGGCACGGATGCCCGCGTCCGGCACCACATTCAGCGAGGGCCGCCAGGCGGGATCAAGGGTGATTGTCAGTCAGGCAGTCTTGACAGGCAAGTGAGCCGTCGTATCAAATGGAGACGAACCTGCCATCCTCGGCCGTGCTTGAGTGCATGCCGAACCGCGTCACAGCCGTCGTATTCATAGGGTACTTCTCGACTCCAACGGAGCGCGCGACGAAGGATGCCCGCCCACACTCACGCAGGCAAACAGCTTCAGGAACGCCAATGACCGCATCGCAACATGACAGTATCGAAGCCGCGAGCTTTGCGAGGGCCCAGCCTGCCAACGGCACACGCAAGACGCTCTCGAGTTCGGCGCCAAGTCCAGCGCGACGTCTGGTCTGCGTGGACGATTTCCGCCAAGCAGCTCGCAAGCGGCTGCCGCGAGCGATTTTTGATTTTATCGACGGTGCCGCCGGTCATGAGGTTACCGCGCGGGCGAACGAGGAGGCTTTTCGGCGCTATCTATTCCGGCCGCGGGTACTGACCGACGTCTCTGGCTGCACCGTCGAGACAACTGTCTTGGGCACGCCGGTGAAGCTGCCGATCTTCCTTGGCCCCTCCGGCATGCAGCGACTGGTCGCCCGCGACGGTGAGCTCGCGGCGGTTCGAGCGGCGGAGCGGATGGGGACGGTTTATATCCTTAGCGCTTCGGCGAGTCGGCCCCTTGAAGAGGTCGCCGAGGCCGCTCCCGGTGCGATGAAATGGTTTCAGGTATTCCTTTGGAATAGTCGCGAGTGGGTCCAGAAGCTGCTTCACAGAGCGGAGGATGCGGGATACGACGTCCTGTGCGTGACGGTAGACACGAAGTCGCCGGGCGGCCGTAAGTACCGGGACATGCGGAACGGCCTTTCAAATCCGCGACTCGATTTGCGAGCAGCCTTCGACGGCGTACGCCATCCACGCTGGCTCAGTAATTTCGTTCTCGGCGGCAAAATCCAATCCGCGCATCTGCTCGATGACGCTAACAACAAGAGCGTATCTCTATTCCGTAGTCCGGGTGTGCTCCAGCGCCGAATGGATCCCACTGCCACCTGGGACGAGATCGCTTGGCTCCGCAGTGCGTGGAAGGGGCCGTTCGTGGTCAAGGGAATTCTAGCCGCGGAAGATGCGCAGCAATGTTTCAACCACGGCGCCGACGCAGTCATATGCTCGAACCACGGCGGTCGCGTGCTTGACGGCGGCCCATCGACTCTGTTTGCTCTACCTAGAATAGTAGAGGTGGCAGAGCAGGCGCACAAGGAAGTGTATATAGACGGTGGCATCAGAACCGGGGGCGACGTCATAAAGGCCATCGCGCTCGGCGCTCAGGCCTGTCTTATAGCACGCCCTTTCTGGTGGGGTCTGGCCGTCAACGGAGAAACCGGAGTCATGCAGATTCTCGAGTTGCTCAAGAAGGAGATGGAGAGTACTCTCACCCAGCTCGGACGGCCAGCCCTGGCCGATGTGGACCGAACCACGGTTGAACCGTTCTCGCAATGATTTAGTCATACGCCCGCATGGAGGCCCCGGATCAATGCGCTATGTTATCTACGGCGCTGGCGCTATAGGAGCCGGCATAGGCAGTTGTCTCTATTCGAGTGGGCGGGACGTCATCTTGATCGCCCGCGGCGCGCACCTTACGGCGATCAATGATAAGGGCCTGCTTGTCCACTCCCCCGACGGGGACGCCATACTACGGATCCCGGCGGTTGGCACGCCTGCAGACGCCGCAATCTCAGCAGGCGACGTCGTCGTCCTCGGGATGAAGACTCAGGACACCGCGGCGGCGCTGCAGGCGCTGCGGAGTGTGAGCGGGATAGCGACGCCCGTCGTATGCGCACAGAACGCCGTCGATAATGAGCGGCTCGCCCTCCGTCTGTTCCGGAACGTCTACGGAATGTATGTGGATCTGCCCGCCGAGCATCTCGAGCCGGGCGTTATCGACATAAAATTCACAGCCCCCCACGGCGTGCTCGATCTGGGTCGTTACCCCGGCGGCGTTGATGACCTGACGTCCACTATATCTAGCGACTTGAACGATGCTGGGTTCTCCTCAGCCCCCCTTGCCGATGTACGGCGGACTAAGTACGGGAAACTCGTCAGCGGACTTGGCAACGCCGTCAAGGCCGTGAGCGCCGTGGGCCCCCAATACGACGACATCGTTTCCAGGGCAAGACAGGAAGCACGCCAGTGCCTTGCCGCGGCCGGCATTGACTACGCCGACGAGGATGAGTTGAGCGAACGGCGGCAGGCTATACCCGGACACCCAGGACCCAAGGTCGCTCCGGGCTCGGGATGGCAAAGCCTAAAGCGCGGAACTGGAGCAATAGAGACGGATTACATCAACGGCGAGATCGTCCTGCTCGGCCGCCTGCACGGTGTACCCACCCCCGTGAATGAGACGATCCAGTTGATCGCCAATACGATGGCCCGAGATCGTCGGCCGGCCGGATCACTGCCCCTAAACGACCTAGAGACCGCGATTGCCTCAGCCGAGTCGGCTGACCGGCCGACCGGCTGATCAGCGCGGAGCGGCGGGTCACCAGATTGCGACGCCATCGCGTGTCACCTTCGCCCTCAGCCGGGTTGACTCAACTGCCGACCTCGGCGCGCACTGGCAACACTCACACTCAGTACAGCTGGGTCGCCGATCGTGACGCCAACCGCGCCAGGGGCGGCCGCGAGCGGGTGTCAGCGGACGGCCATGGCCCGGACCACATAGGGTCACGGATGGCAGGCCGAGCGATCTTGGTGACCGGGGATCGCGGAGCATCGGCTGCCCTCGCCCAGGCATTCGCGGACCAGGGTGACATGCGTTCGCTCAGCCCCCGAGTCCTTCATGTTCAGAGGACAGTGATCGTGATGGAGTCAGTTAATGAAGGATTGGTTTTCTGTGACAGAGAGGAAATATTTCGGTGAAGAGCAATACTGCGGCCGTGGTCACCGGCGGTGGCGGCGCAATAGGGCGCGCCGTCGCATTGTCGCTCGCCGGGAAGGGGCACCGGATTGCAATATGGGACGCGAACGAGGATGCAGCCCAGGCGACGGCAGATGAAGTGGCAGCGTTGGGGAACGGCTCAATCGCGATAGGCCTTAACGTCTCAGATCCTGTAGCTGTGCTAAGCGCCGCGACTGGGACATTCGAGATGCTTGGTGACATCGCAGTGCTAGTAACTTGTGCTGGTGTCAGTAATCCTAAGCCCTTCGCAGAGATAGAGCCGCATGTTTGGCATGAGATGCTTGACATAAATCTCACAGGGACGTTCCTGAGCGCGCAGGCACTCGCGCCCTACATGCGGGCTGATAAGTACGGGCGTATGATATTCATCTCCTCGATGGCAGGGTTGAGCGGCAGCGCTGGGCATGTGCACTATGCTGCCGCGAAGGCAGGAATTATAGGCTTCGGGAAGGCCTTGGCGAAGGAACTCGGGCCGGACGGCGTGACGGTGAACATCGTTGCGCCAGGGATTATTGATACTCCCATGATCAAAACTGTTCCTGCGGAGAGTCATCGTCGTTATCTCGACAACGCAGTTGGCCGCATAGGCCGGGTGGAGGACGTGTCGCATGTAGTAGAGATGCTGGCCTCTGCTGAGGCAGGTTTCACTACTGGAGCAGTGATCAATGTAAATGGAGGGGCATACGTCTAAACGCAGCCCGCGACGCTCCACCCTCACCGGAAACCGCACTGGACCCGGCCAGTATGCCGTTTCCATCGACAACAGAATGACGCCTCCCAGCGCATCCGCCACGATCTAGACCACCCGAACCCGGGCGCGGCAGCGCCGACAGAGCCGGCCCGGGTTTCCGCCGCTGGTGGGGTGGGCTGGGTCAGGCGGCTTGGGTGATGGTGACGGTGTAGCCGAGTGCTTCGAGCTGGCGGACGTGGTTACCCCCGCAGCCACATCAGCCACCGCGCGGCAGCAAACCAGCCGCCGCCCACCCGCACCGCCCCCCATTTCACGCCCCGCGACCATCCACCCGCGGATGAAATGGCTTTACTTCGACCGGTGGTCACGAATCCGTACAATAGGCTGCGATATTGACTGAGACGAAGTAAATGTGGCGGTGATCATGCCTGCGGCCAGGCCAGGAGCAGGCGGGTGTGTGGGCAGTCGACGACGACCTCGCCGGGTACGCCCTCGGGGATCTCGGGCACGTCTGCATCTGTGCGGGGGTAGGCGGTCACGACGAGGTCGGCGGCCCGGGGACGGCCTGCGGAGCGCCAGGCCGCGACGCGGCCGGCCAGGCGCTCGGCAAGGAGCGCGCCCCACGGGCCGAACCCGCGGACGGCTATCTCGAACTCCCCGAATCTGTGCTCCCCGGCCGGGAGTTCCAGGGGCGCCGCCGGGAGCAGGCCGGCCACCCCCAGGCCCGCTGCGGCCAGGGGCGTGGTGGCCAGCGCGCCAAACGGCAGCAGCGGCAGCACGGACCCCCGCAGCGGCCCGGTGCCGCCGGCGATCGTCAGGCGGGCCAGGCCGGGCTCCATGAACGTGACCCAGAGGTCCGCCTCGCCCAGCTCACCGAGGCCGACCACGCGCACGCCGGTCAGCAGGTCCATGACCGGCCCGCTCAGCGCGGCCCACAGGACGTCCGCATCCGCCGGCTGGCCGATCTGGTCGGTCTGGACGTGCAGCCCGGGCTGCGGGCCGACCGGCACGTACGGCTCGGCGCCCGCGTAGCAGCCCGCCAGCCGGATGAAGCCGCACCGGCATGAGGCGAGGCTGCGCCAGCCAAGGCCGCCGGACCGTTCCAGCGCGATGCACAGCTGGATCCCGCGCAGCGACAGCGGCAGCGCGATCCGGCCGCCCGGGGCGAGCTGCGCGAGCCACTCCGGCGCCAGGTCCGAGGCACCCGCGGTCACGATGATCCGGTCGTAAGGCGCGAACTCGCGAGCCCCGAACCCCCCGTCGCCGCAGATCACGACCACGTCGGGGTACCCGGCGGCGACCAGGTGCGCCCGCGCCCGGTCCGAGAGGTCCGGGTCGATGTCCACGGTGATGACCGAGCCCCCCGGCCCGACCAGGTGGCTCATCAGCGCGGCGTTGTAGCCGGTCCCGGTGCCGATCTCGAGCACCCGCTGGCCCGCGGCCACGCCGAGCTGCTCCAGCATGATCGCCATGATCGCGGGCTGCGACGAGGAACTGACCGGCAGCCCGCCCTCGTCCGTCTTGATCACGAAGGCCTCGTCCTGGTACGCCTGGCTGACCGGGTCGAGCTCGGGCAGGAACACGTGCCGCGGCACGGCACGAAACGCGGCCTCGACCGGGGCGCTTGTCAGCCGGCCGCTGGCGCGAAGCTCGTCGACGAGCCGGGTCCTGGCTTCGTCGGGCCCGCCTGCCATCCGCGACCACCTCCCGCTCAGGCCCTCTACCCCGGCTAGGCCGACTCAGCCCCCCGCCTCTTGGCGACCTCGTAAAGCGCGATCCCGGCGGCGACGCCCGCGTTCAGCGACTCGGCCGGACCCGGCATCGGGATCCGGGCCAGCATGTCGCACCGCTGCGCGATCAGCCGGGACAGCCCGCGGCCTTCGGAGCCGACCACCAGCACCAGCGGGCCGTCGGCCAGGTCCAGGTCGCTGACCACCGAGGGCCCGTCCGCGGCGAGGCCGACCACGAACAGCCCGGCCTCCTGATACGACGACAGCGCGGCGGCCAGGTTGCTCGCCTGGGCCACGGGCACCCTGGCCAGCGCGCCTGCCGACGCCTTCCACGCCCCCGCGGTCACCCCGGCGGACCGGCGCGCCGGGACCAGCACCCCGTCACCGCCGAACGCGGCGACCGACCGCGCGACCGCGCCCAGGTTCCTCGGGTCGGTGACCCCGTCCAGCGCGACGATCAGCGGAGGATCGCCCGCGGCGGCCAGGTCATCGGGATGCACGTACTTGTACGGCCGGATCCGCAGCCCGAGCCCCTGGTGCACCGCGCCCCC
>Ga0209420_1000215_pt1 | contig 35699 bp, 29 predicted proteins | sample BlaSpr_A8_OM1_O1_FD_187972 | JGI IMG/M metagenome (GOLD analysis project Ga0209420, IMG submission 187972) | Forest soil microbial communities from Thunder Bay, Ontario, Canada - Black Spruce, Ontario site 2_A8_OM1_O1 (SPAdes) (version 2) | ecosystem: Environmental > Terrestrial > Soil > Boreal...
CGCTGCCGGTGGGGGTCAGGAGGAATTACGCCGGCAGGAGGGGTTGGACGGGTTGGCTAGCGTGCCCGGCTCCTTTTTTTGTGGAACCGTCGTCCCCGCATCGCAGCCATCCAACCCGCAGTGCCATGTTGGAATATGGAATGGGAGCGACCAATGGCTCGGCTGGTTCATTTGGGAAGGTACCGGGGTTTTAGTACCGCCTTTTTATGCCTGCCCGCAGACACCAAAAGTTCGCGGTTAACCTTTGCCGGCGCCTGTGTCGGCATATAAGCTTCTCCTTGACAACCTACAAGAGGGATGGCAGCCTCTTCCTCTAGTTTATCTAGGGGGACGGCCCGTTATCGTCCGGAAGGGGGAATATGAAATTTGCCAAATTACTTCTGGTTCTTGCGGCAATCCTGGCCGCGACACCTGCGCGTTCGATGCAACTGAGTCCTGTGCCTGGAGACCAGCGTTCGGCCGACCGCGAGGCGATCCGAAATCACATCAACAAGATTTTCCTGGCTTACATTCAGAAAAACGGTGAGGTGATTCGCGCCACCCACGCGAAGGACTGGACGGGTTTCCAGAATTCCTCGCGCACCACGGTCCAGGGCATCGATCAATACATGGATGGCGCGAATGGATTTCTGAAATCTCCCGTGAAGATGACCGGGTACAAGATGGTCGAATTCAACGTTATTTTCTACGGCGACGTCGCGCTAGTTCCCTACATCGCTGATGTGAACTATGAATATGAGGGGCATACATCTCCGGAAAAGCTTCGCATCCTGGACATCTACGCAAAATTGGGAGGCGATTGGGTGCAAATTGGCTCGGATACCACGCTGCATCCCGATTCGCTCGCGTCTGATTTGCAGCGAGCGCAAACAGTGGACCCGGAAGAAAAGCAGGAATTGCTAGCGGCTCGCGAGGCTGTATGGCGCTCGTGGTTCTCAGACGACAGTCCGCGCTTGGCGGAACTTTTGCCATCCGAATTGATTGCTATCGAGCAAAGCGAGAATTGGGAAAATCGCGATGAAGTTCTGGCTGGCTCCAAAGATTTTGTCGCCAAGGGTGGCAAACTCGTGCGCCTGGAGTTTCCTGAGACGGAAGTTCAAATGTATGGATACACAGCTATCGTCTATTCAAAATATCGTTACGAAATCGAAATGGATGGAAAGCGTTCGACGCATTCAGGACGTGCTACGGAGATGTTTGTCGATCGTCAGGGAAAATGGGTCAACGTGGGCTGGCATCTGGACTCCGGCAGCTAATCATCGGATCTTTGCGCAAGGAGAAATGAATGAGTCCGTCGACGGAGATACTGCAAGGTACGCTGGATTTGCTAATCCTCAAAACGCTCGCGCTGGAGCCGATGCACGGTTGGGGCGTGGCCCAACGTATCCAGCAAGTTTCCTGCGAGGCGCTCCAAGTACAACAAGGCTCGCTCTATCCTGCGCTGTACCGACTGGAACGCAAGAAATGGATCCGCGCCGAGTGGGGCGCCTCCGAGAATAATCGTCGTGCAAAGTATTATTCCCTCACCAAGACCGGGCATCAGCAACTCGAGAAAGAAATGGCTGACTGGGAACGGCTTTCCTCGGCCGTGGCCTTGATTCTTCAACGGGCCTGAACTTCACCAGGGAGCCATGAGTTAAAGGAGCGCAAGCCATGAATTTCTGGCGGCGGCAAAATCCCGGCAATCATTGGGAGGAAAATCTCAACGAAGAGTTGCGTTTTCATCTGGAAAAACAGATGGCCCTTTACATTTCTGCCGGCAGGTCTGCACAAGAGGCGCGCCGCCTGGCTTTGCTGGAATTTGGCGGCATAGAATCCGTGAAAGAGGAATGCCGCGAACATCGCAAGACATTTTTGCTGGAAACGCTAGGGGGTGACTTGCGCTACGGTTTGCGGATGTTGCGCAGGAACCCAGGTTTCACCGCGATTGCGGTTTTGACGCTTGCCCTTGGCATCGGGGCCAACACGGCAATCTTCAGCGTGCTCGATGCCGTGGTTCTGAAACCACTTCCCTACCCGCAGGCCAACCGTTTGGCGTTGATTTGGACGGAAATGAGGAGCGCAGGACAAAGTCGCGCGCCATCGTCGGGACCGGATTTGATGGATATTCGCCATCGCGCCAAACTGCTTCAGGAGGCCGGCGGGATTTGGGTGGGTAGCGCAGCGGTGACCGGTACGGGCGAGCCCGAACAGATCAAGTTGGGATTTACCACCGCGAATTTCCTTACCCTTCTAGGCATTCCTCCCGCCAAAGGTCGTTTGTTCAACGCTCAAGATGAGTTGCAAAACGCTGCTTCCGTCATCATTATCACGGACGGCTTATGGCGCCGGAGATTTGGCAGCGCCGAAAATATCATCGGACATTCATTGATCATCGATGGACGGGCAGCGACGATCGTTGGCGTGATGCCCGCATCGTTCCGCCTTCTTTTCCCCGAAGATGCGAGCGTTTCGCCGGACGTGCAAGCCTGGGTTCCCTTTGGCTACGATCTTTCGGGCGCGCCGCGAGACTTAAACTATCTTCGAGCGATTGGCCGGCTTCGCCCCGGTGTAAGACTCCCGCAGGCTCGCGAAGAATTGCATTCCATTGCGGCGCAGCTTCGCGCCGAATATCCGGTGGATTCCAAAGCAGGTATTGACTTTGAAGCTTTCTCACTGCAACAGGACACCACACGCGACACACAACCGGCTATCTTGGCGCTATTCGTCGGAGTTGGGCTGGTCTTGCTCATCGCCTGCGCCAATGTTGCGAACCTTTTATTGTCTCGCGCGGGTCTACGGCATAGAGAGATAGCTCTGCGAGCCGCGCTGGGAGCGTCACGAAGCCGCATCATTCGCCAACTTCTAACCGAAAGCATTTTTCTTTCTCTTCTCGGTGGTCTCGCTGGTTTGTTGCTCGGCTGGTGGGGAATGAAATGGCTGCTGGCGCTTCGGCCCAAGTCTATGGTGCTGCTCGACGCCGTGAAATTTAATTTCCCCGTGCTGGGCTACGCCTTTGCGATTTCACTGTTAGCCGGAATCATTTTCGGACTTGCGCCATCTCTGGAAGCGTCGAAAGCCAATCTAAGCGAAGCTTTGAAGGCCGCTGGGAGAGGCATTATCTTCGCCAAACCGCGTTATAGAACATTGCTGGTGGCGACCGAAGTGGCCCTCGGATTTCTCCTGCTGGTCGGCGCCGGTCTGATGACTCGGACGTTTGCGCACTTGATTAATGTAGACACTGGATTCCAGAGCGATCACGTATTGACCTTCCAGATCTCTCCTCCAGCAAGCCGTTATCCAAAAGACGCAAATCGCGTTCGCTTGATTTATCAGTTGAAAAAACATCTTGAAGGGCTGCCCGGTGTCCAGTCCGTGGGCGGCGTTCATCTCTTGCCATTCGACGATTACGCGAATTGGTACAGCTACTATTGGCTTCCGGGCGCCGCGCCGCAAGATCAGAACACTTTGCTGGCCGACCATCGTTCTATCACTCCTGGTTTCTTCCGCACGCTGGGCATAGCTCTGATAGATGGCCGAGACTTTGACGAATCGGACATTGCCACCCACCGCCGTGTGGTTATCGTGGACCAATCATTGGCCCAACAAATGTGGCCGAACCAAAGTGCGGTGGGAAAAGAATTAAACGTAGAAACGATTCAAGAGGGAGATTTCAGTCGAGCCACTGCGCTTGTGGTCGGTGTGGTGAAGCATACCAAATATCTTCAATTGACCGGCAACGGGCGCCCGCAGATTTATGAGCCGTACGCGCAGTCCACGCGAGAGATCATGGCGTTCGCCAGCCGAACGAAAGGCGATCCGCAAGCGCTAATAGGAGCCGTTCGCGCGGAAGTGGCCAAGTTCGACACCAATCTTCCTCTCTCGAAAGTGCGCCCGATGGACGAATACGTTCGGATGGCGCGGGCTTCGGCGCGCTTTACCATGTTGCTGGCGCTGGCGCTGGCTGGGCTTGCCCTCGCTCTCGCGTCCATTGGAATCTATGGGGTCACCTCCTATTCGGTAGCCCAACGAAAGAATGAGATTGGGATTCGCATGGCGCTGGGCGCCCGAGGGCGCGACATTTTAAAGATTGTGTTAGCCGAGGGAATGACCGCCGTATTTGCGGGCGTCACTTTTGGTCTCCTTTTGTCTCGGCTGCTAACACCGCTGCTCTCGAGCCTGCTATTTGGAGTTCCTTCAACGGACGCCTTAACCTTCGTAGTCGTAGCCCTGTTTCTCTCCGCGGTGGGATTGCTGGCGTGCTGCATTCCCGCGCGGCGCGCCATGCGCGTGGATCCAATTGTCGCATTGCGACATGAATGAGGGACGCACAATGAAACGAATCGCGCGATGGCTCTTTCGAAAAACTTGGGAGCAAGACCTCAACGACGAACTGCGCTTCCATTTGGAGAAGCAAATAGCACTAAAAATCTCCGCAGGAATTCCGCCCGAGGAGGCGCGAAGGCAGGCCGTTCTGGAATTCGGGGGCTTGGAAGCGGCGAAGGAAAACTGTCGTGAACAGCGCCGCGGATTTTGGCTGGAAACGCTGGGGGGCGACGTGCGCTATGGGTTGCGCATGTTACGCAAGAATCCGGCCTTCGCAATGATAGCCATTCTGACGCTGGCCGCAGGGATCGGAGTGACCTCCGCCGTTTTCAGCTTCGTGGACCGAAATCTTTTCCGCAGCTTGCCTTATCCCCACGATGAGCGCCTGGTATCGTTTGGTTTGCTAGCACCCATTGAACGAAACGAATTCTTGCTGGGACGCAGCTATGTGGATTGGCGGAAGGCGCCGGGACCGTTCGAGTCTATGACCTCCATGATTCCTGGTGTTGTCGATTGCGACCTCACCGAACAGAATCCTGTTCGACTCTCCTGCGCACAGGTAGAGCAAAATTTTCTTTCGACGCTTGGCGTCCAGCCAATGGTAGGACGCAACTTCTCGCCGGACGAAGATCGCACCGGCGCGCCCAACGTCGCCCTGATCTCGTACGGGCTCTGGAAAAGCAGATTTGGCGGCAATCCAGACGTTGTCACCAAGAAAATTCCACTAGACGGTCAACCTACCTCCATAATCGGGGTACTTCCGGCAAATTTTGAGATGCCCAATTTGCTTTCGCCCGACATTCTTGTTCCCCAAGCTCTCGACGAAGCCGCTCAGCGCAAATCGGATTCCGGCGCAGTCCTGAGAGGCTTTGCGCGTCTAAAGCCAGGGATCAAGGTGGCGCAAGCCGCCGCTGCAATACAGCCGTGGTTTGAGGAAGCTCTGCAACAGGCTCCCCCACAGTTTCGCAAGGAAGTACATCTGTCTGTCCGCAGTCTGCGTGATCGACAAGTGCAAGATCTGCGCCTGGCGTTTTGGGTTCTGTTGGGCGCGGTGCTAGCTGTGTTGCTGGTCGCTTGCACCAATGTCGCGAGTTTATTGCTTGCTCGTGCGACTAGCCGGGAGCGCGAACTTGCGGTACGGGCAGCGTTAGGCGCAAGCAGAAGCCGGCTGATTCGCCAGGCGCTGACAGAAAGCTTGGTGCTCGGAATCCTGGGCGGCGCGGCAGGTTGCTGGGTGGCATATCTGCTGATGCATCTCTTCGTCTCCATTGCTCCGGAAGGAATTCCGCGGCTGCAGCAGGCCACTTTGGATGTGCGCGTTATTGTTTTCACCGTGGGAATTTCACTTTTGTGCGGAATCATTTTTGGCCTTGCGCCGGCTCTGCGGATGCCTAGGCCCGAATCCTTGAGCGGCAAAGAAGTTCGTAGCGCATCACCTAGCCCTCTGCGCCAGCTTCTGGTTGCATCGCAAATCGCCATTTCGCTGGTTTTATTGACGGGCGCCGGCCTGTTGCTCCGAAGCCTATGGAACCTGCAGGGCGTTCCGATTGGAATTCAAGCGCAGAATATTGTTACCGAACAGATTTCGCTGGGCCAGTCTCGTTATCCGAATGCGCCGCAACAGGCTGAGTTTTTCGACCGTCTGTTGACCAGACTCCGAAATTTTCCAGGCGTGACGTCCTTGGCCCTGAGCGATTCGATTCCGCCGAGCGGCGCCATGCACTCGACAATTTACGCGGGAATCGAAGTCGCGGGCCGTCCGCGATTTGCCGAAGGCACAGGCGGAATGGTGGCATGGCGTGCCATCACGCCTGGATATTTCTCCGCGCTAGGAATTCCAATCTTGCAGGGCCGCGCTTTCGATGAAGACGATCGGGTGCCCAGCCAAAACTCGATCATTCTCAGCAATTTCCTGGCGCGCCAACTTTTTCCAAATGAAGATCCCCTGGGCAAGCCTATGCGCTTTGGTTTGACTGGTCCGTGGCGCACGGTCGTCGGGGTTGCGGCGGACGTAAAAAATGCCGGACTCGACGCGCAACCGGATCCTGAATTCTACATACCGTGGAAAAATGAGCCTGCCCAATACCTGGGGTCTGCCTATGTGATTCTCCGCACGCCGCTGAATCCACAAACCGTGGAAAAGTGGATGCACTCGGAAACTGCCAGTCTGGATCCAACGCTCCCGGCAAAAATTGAAACCATGAGTCAGCGCGTTTGGAAACTAGCGGCGCGGCCTCGATTTAATGCTGTGTTGCTTTCGATCTTTGCGGCTATGGGAGTATTGTTGGCCGCTATCGGGATCTATGGCGTGGTGGGATTTCTGGTGACTCGCCAGACCAGAGAGATCGGAATACGAGTGGCGCTGGGCGCAACTCCAGGCGCCATTCTTAAGATGGTCATGGCAAATGTCGCTCGGTGGACACTCGCGGGCGCACTATTGGGCCTGCTCGGAAGCTGGTTCGCCTCCCAATTTCTGCGATCGCTGCTGTTTCAAGTTCCGGCTCGAGATCCCTGGTCCATTGGAATCGCAGGTGCGGCGCTTTTGGTGGTGGCCTTCCTTGCCGCGTGGATACCAGCGCGGCGCGCCCTGCGCGTGGACCCTATGATTGCTTTGCGATATGAATGACGAATTTTGCAGGACCCTGGTGATTGCGGTTATTTCGCCGCGGGAGATAATCGCAGAGTAATTTCCGTGGTTTTCTTTGGGCGAATCACTACGCGCTTCGACCAATCCGAAAAAACTTTATTTGAATAGGCGCGAACGTCATATTGTCCCGCTTCGAAACGCGCAAATTCGAAGCGGCCAGTCGAATCGGTGTGCGTGGCGTGGGGACGGAGGCCGTCGGATGTTTGTATCGTCACACTTGCATCTGCAACCGGCTTACCTTGCTGGTCCAACACACTTCCTGAAAGCGTTCCCAAGCCGCCGGCAAATTGGGCGTTTGCTGCTAAGGCAAATATCAGGGTCGCGAAGACTGCCGTAACCAAAACTTTTCGTGTCATTACTCACCCCGGGGTTGAGCCTGAGAACAATTCTATATCTCCAGCGTAGGCCGCCGAAGATGCTCACCAAATTGTTCTCAATCAGGGACTGTGCGAACGGACAGGTTAGAACGGCTAGTATTTATAGTGGCTGCTGGCGGCGGCATGTGCGGGCTGGTCTTGGCGTCCGGTGTCGGGATTCAGCCCCCGTTTTATCGCGAGAAAATACGTGAGAAGTTGAAGCGGAACCAGATGCACGAAAGCGGTAAGCCATTCCGGCGTCTCGGGGACCACCAATATTTGTTCCGCTGAAATATCGTGATTTGCAGAAGGACTAGCGACGGCGGTCCTGAGCATCTTCAATTCTCCGGCGGCCCGGAGGATCTGACGGACACGGTCGTCGGTCTTGCGGCCGGTGAGCAATCCAATCAATGCGCCGCGAGAATCGGTCTCCGAAAATGGACCGTGGAGTATTTCTTCTGTCTCGAACCCTTCTGCCGCAATATAGCAAGCCTCTTTGATTTTTAGCGCGGCCTCGCTAGCGGTGGCCCAACCCACTCCCGTGCCGAAAATTTCGATGCGCGCGAGAAGTGCCATCTGTTTTGCCAACTCGTGCACTGGGGGCTCGAGTTTCAGTGCTTCGCGCATCAACGCGGGTGTTTGGGTGATTTCTTTGGGGGAAAAGCCGTTGGCCAGAAGCTTCCGACGCTCCACAACGCGAACGACGAGAATTGCCAGTGCTGCCAATGCCGTGGTGTAACTTTTTGTGTAGGCAAACGCGACTTCTTGCTCGCACGTCTCGATTTGAAAGTCTGCGCCACGGACTCCTTCCCCGCTCATTTCTCCGGTGATCGCAACGCTCAGCGCACCGGCCGCGCGCGCCACACGCAGCGCCTCTACGGATGCCGTCGTGGTGCCAGTGTGCGTGATAACCACGACCGCGTCATTAGCCGTAAACGCGATCGGATGATTCACAAGCTCGAAGGACTGTTCGTAGTGAGCCCATAAGCGTCCTGCGGAAAACTCGCGCATCCAGCTTTCCGCCACACGCGCGGCATGCCACGAAGTTCCGATTCCAACGAAAGTGATGCGTTCTTTTTCGGCCACGGCGTCGGCCACGTGTTCAATCGCTTCCTTTTTCTGCAGAATCCTTTCGATCAATCGAGGTTGGGCCTGAACCGCATCGTAAACATAATAGGGGTGCGCCTTGCGCATTTCGGGTGGCATTGAGTATTCTCCGCCGACAAGCGATTGAAATTGCTCGCACTATCGGCGGCTATTCTAGCGGAACAGGAGTCTGAATGCCTTTATACATCTCACAACACACACTGGCCTGCCTCACGCGCCAAGGCGCAGAAGAGCTCACCCAGCGGCTGCTGGCTGCGACGCCGGTTAAGGGGCGTCGCGTGCTGGTAAATATGCAGGAAGGGAAGATGCTCGTGGAGTTCGAAGCGTCCAGCCGCGAGGAGCTTGAAAAGTGGCTCAGTTCCGAAAAATTTCATTTCGACTGGCTCCTGCGCATGGAACTTGAATCGTCCGGCGGCGCACTTCGAGCCATCGCATAGCGGTCATGAGTCCGAGACTCCAGTCCTTTGCGTCCACCCTGCCAATACTATTGCCAGTGTGCATCATTCCGGTGTAGCCTTTGCGCATGTCGCACCTCACCAGAGACCGGCTCATTTGTTGTTGTATGCGCCTGGCTTCTGGCGGGGTTTGGCTAGTTACCTAGAAGACGGATTTCTAGCCGAGTACTTCAGACCCACCGCCAGAGAAGCTGGCAGGTGGGTTTTTTATTTTAGGTCGTTTTAAGGGCCATGGAGTCTAATCACCAGGGGGAAAATGACATGTCAGATTACAAGCATCCCGAGACTTTAGTTTCCACGCAATGGGCGGCAGAGCACCTGAATGACCCAAAAATCCGTCTGGTGGAAGTTGATGTCGATACTTCCGCCTACGATCAGGGCCATATTCCCGGCGCCGTAGGCTGGAATTGGCAATCGCAACTTCAGGATAATATTCGCCGCGATTTAATCGATCAGAAGGCGCTGGAATCGCTGCTCGGCCAGTCGGGAATCTCCAACGACACGACCATCCTTCTGTATGGCGACAACAACAACTGGTTCGCGGCGTATGCTTTTTGGCAATTGAAGTACTACGGCCACCAGGATGTGCGGTTGATCAACGGCGGCCGCAAGAAATGGGTGGAAGAAAAGCGTCCGCTGACCACGGAGCCGACGAAAGTGGCGGCCACGACATACCACGCAAGCGGTCCCGACGAATCCATCCGCGCGCGCAAAGAAGACATCTTCAGTACCCTCGACAAGAAGACTGCAGCACAGCTCGTTGATGTTCGCTCCGGCGATGAGTTCACCGGAAAAATTATCGCGCCGCCCGGAATGTCCGAAACCGCGCAGCGCGCCGGACACATTCCTGGAGCCGCCAACATTCCCTGGGCTCAAGCAGCGAACGAAGATGGCACGTTTAAATCACCGGATGCGCTGAAAGCTCTCTATGAAGGCAAAGGTATAACCGGGAAGAATGAAGTGATCGCCTACTGCCGCATCGGCGAACGCAGTTCTCACACATGGTTCGTACTGAAATATTTGCTGGGCTACGACGAGGTGAAAAATTACGATGGCTCGTGGACCGAATGGGGCAATCTGGTTGGCGCGCCAATTGAAAAGGAAGTAGCCGCAGTCGCGCGATAGATTGAGTTTGTGCTGAGTGCAGGACAGCCCCGAAGTTTTCTCTTCGGGGCTGTTTTTTTTGGGTCCGGAGTATTTCAGGGAATTTCGTTTTCAGGAACTCCGTTGTGACGGGCTTCGTCTTCTAAAGCGCTGATCTTCGTCTGAATATCCTCGCGCTGCTTCTGGTATTGGGCGAGTTGCGTGTGCCAATCGTCCGGCTTTGACCAGCCGTACGGCCTGGGTGTATTGACCTGCTGTCCATTTAATGCCGCTTGCGACTGCGAGATCTTTTCGTCGAGCGGCGGGATTTGGCCTTGGAGTTTGGAAATTTGGCCGCGATACCAGGCTGCGTTCTTGCCCCCGTTGTTAGGTTTGGGCTTATTTGCTGTATTCGCAGGCTTTGCGTTGGAATTCGGCGAAGACGAGGGGTCCCTGCGTGGATGCGAGCTAAAATCATCGTTGCTCCAAACTTTTTTCTCTGGTGTCTGCGATCCCGCGTCTGACGAACCTGCGGTGCCAGGGTTTTGTGACCGGACGGCCGAGTCGCTTTGCGCTCGCGCGCTGGCCGCTGTAAAGGACGCACAACTCGTGGCGAAAAGAGTTGCAGCAAAGAATCCAAGGGCCCGATTCATGATTGCCTCCTGGTTCCACGCCGCTCGGAACACGGAGGCGTGGAGAGACTATGGGTCTCCGTACACCACTTTGCCGCTCGCGATTTCGCTTTCAACCAGTGCGAGCGCTTCTTTCGGAGGGCCGATTCGATGATACTGACTAGCTTCAATGTACTGGTGCTGCTCGAAGGTGAAAAGAAATTTCCTGCCCATGAAGTCGTATTGGTAACGGATGGGCAGCCAAACACCAGGCGAAATCTCGGTTTGCTCGAAAGAAAATACTCCGCCTCTATATAGCTTCCCCAGAACCCCGCCGCCGAAGGCTATGTCTCGCATCACGTGGGCTTCGGCGCGCGCCAATTGATTTTTTTCATGGTCCACCCAGATTTTCGCGGTCACATGCGTCATGGCGTCTTGAAATATCGTATGTGGATGGAAGCTGGAATTCGGGTTTAGCTCCAGGATGTCGCAAAGTCGCCCATTCACCGTCTCTTGGCCGATCCATTTGGTGAGAAAGGCTTCTCGGGTTGCGTCCACGAGCTGTTCGCGATCCGTTTTCTTTTTTTGCCATTTCGCGTAGGCGAGTTTCGCTCGGGAATCGTCCGGCTTCAGCGCTAGCTCGAGCAGCTCGCGCCACGTCTGCAACTGCTGTTTGTAGAGCACGGGATCGGTGAGCTTATTATTTTCTTTTAGCAAAATCTTCATCGTGCCCGTGCCGGTGGGAACCACGCGGTAAAGCTTGTCTTCCAGCACGCGAGGATTCGGCCCGGCGGTACGGTCGACCTGATGCTCGATGCGATCGTACTGCTCGATCGCGACATCATCGCGGTGCTGATTTTCGATCAACTTTTCGCCGCGGTCGTGGATTTCCGCATCCGAAGGAGCTTGGGATTGAGAATTCTGTCGGAGCGGCCGAGCAATAGGCTGCTCGTCGTTTGCAGAGCCCTCCTCTAAAGGCTCGGTATTAGCGCCACGAACGAAACCCCTTGGCAGACGCCGGGATGGCCAGCTCGACAGTCCCGCCAGAGCTAATAAGGCGGCGATACAAAAAATTGAGAAAAGGCGGAACATTCGTAACTGCGGGTCTCCAAAGCCCAAGACTACTTCATGCCCATTGTAACGGATTCTCTGCGATGAAGTCCCAGCCCTGAGGCGCTTGTTTTCTTCATCTCTGGTTGAGAAGAATTGCTGAAATATTTTGATGCTGACAGCCGTCTATAAGACGGAGCGAATTGACCGCAGTACCCGGCCTGGCCGAAGCCCTTCGAGTTTGCCGTCCCAATAACGCTCGCTGGGCTTCAGTCGCTGCTTAGCCGGGCCAGGCTGCGTGCTAAATCCTGTTAAAGCTGTCGCTTAGCAAGCGAATGCATGTCCGCGGCATCGAATTTTGGTGCAAAATCGGGTTGTGAACTTTTTCGACTCCTAATGCGTCTATTATAGACAAAGTGAAGAAAGCCATCCCAACCCTGGCTCAAGTCAGGCAGACGCTTGTCGCTGTGCGCGAAACCTTTTGGATCGCGCTGGACACACTGCGCGCACACAAGCTGCGCACGTTTTTGACCCTGCTTGGCGTAATCCTGGCGGTCACCACGTTAGTCTCGGTAATTTCCGTGCTGAATGGGTTGAACGTCTATGTGGCCGATAAGGTTGCCAACCTCGGCGCGAATGCCTTTGTCATCGATCGCATTGGCATTGTCACGAATTTTCAGGAATGGAATAAAGCAAGAAAGCGCCCTCCGCTACAAATGGATGATTTCGAAGCGCTGCGCAACAACATGAAACTAGCCGAGCAGGTGGCAGGCGAACAGGACACTACCGCGGACGTTCGTTACGGAAATATCATGAGCCAGGATGTAAGCATCATCGGCGCGACTCCGAATTTTGCATCCATACGAGACATTGACGTCTCCAATGGCCGGCTTCTTACCAACGCCGATGAAGAGCATAGAGCCGGTGTTTGTGTGATTGGCAACGACATCGCTAACAAAATTTTCCCAGGCATGGATCCCATCGGCAAGTCCATTCGAGCGGGACAAGGCCAGTATGACATTGTGGGTGTAGCCGCAGCGAAAGGCACCGTGCTCGGACAGTCCCAGGATAATTTCGTGATGATCCCTCTGGGGACTTACAGAAAAGAATGGCTGGCGCCGCAGGATTCAGTGAGCATGTTCGTTCAAGCGCGCGCCCCGGAGTGGATGGACGCCGCGCAAGATGAAGCGCGTGTGATTCTGCGCTCCCGGCGCCACGTGCGATATCAGGACGAAGACAATTTTGCTGTGATCGCTCCCAATTCCATCATGGGCTTGTGGAACCGCATCACCGGAAACGCGTTCGGTATCGCCATCTGGATCACCTCCGTATTTCTGGTGGTAGGCGGAATTGTGATTATGAACATTATGCTTGCCAGCGTGACCGAGCGTACCCGCGAGATTGGCCTCAGGAAGTCGCTGGGCGCGCGGCGCAGTCACATCGTCTTGCAATTTCTTGTGGAGTCGTCGCTTCTCGCTGCCTCGGGCGGCCTAGTGGGGGTCGGCGTTTCGTTGGCCTTAGCAGGTTTGGTCCGCGCTGCGACGCCTATTCCGATTTCCACTCCGATTTTTGCAATTACGATATCGCTGGTGCTTTCCACGGCAGTCGGACTGTTTTTCGGAATTTATCCGGCTATGCGCGCCGCGCGGCTTGATCCGATCGAAGCGCTGCGGGCCGAAAACTAGGAACATCATGCAACAGGATTTCAAAGAAAACCTTCAGCTGGCGTTTGACACGGTTCGAACGCACAAGCTCCGCAGCTTCCTCGCCATTCTAGGCGTGATGATCGGAGTCTCACTCATTATCCTGGTCGTTGGTTTGGTTCAGGGTTTTCGCCAAACCATTCAAGACGAAATTACCGCCGAGGGAATCGATACGGCTTTCGTGTCACGTTTTGACCAAGGACCGCAGAATGGTCACCGTCCGAAGGATGAGAAGACACGCAAACCGCTGACCCTCGATGATGCCGTAGCGATTCGCCAGCTTTGTCCTGCGGTGAAACAAATCGCGGTTTCCGCGTTTCAGTGGCAACTTGCACATACCGCGCGTTATCAGAAAAATGAAGTGGAAGGCACAGACTTCCGCGGAACATTCCCGGCCTATTTGGAAGTTTATTCAAACGCCACAATGAAGGCAGGGCGTTTCTTCACTGAAGCCGAAAACGAGCACCGCGAGAATGTTGTAGTCATCGGCGAAAACATCGCCACGGCATTTTTCCCATCTATAGATGACGCGCTCGGAAAGCAAATTCTCGTCGACGGGTCGACTTATTTGGTTGTAGGGGTGTTTGAAAAGCCCCTGGGGGGGTTCGGTACTAACGATGAAGACAGACGCACGGTAATTCCTTACTACACCTTCATGAAGCTGTATCCGTCCAGCTACGAAATCGGTTACCGATTTCTCGCCTATCCCGGAAAACTGGATGCCGCTGTGGACCAACTGCGCGAGGTTCTGCGGCGCCGCCGCAACGTTCCTTACACTGCTCCGGACAATTTCTCGATTCAAACTCAGGTGGAAGTAGTACGGCAATTCAACGACATCATTGGAGGCGTCGTTCTCGCTGTCATAGTCCTGAGTTCGATCGGTCTTCTGATTGGCGGCATGGGGGTAATGAACATCATGCTGGTTTCGGTGACGGAGCGAACGCGCGAAATCGGTGTGCGCAAAGCAATCGGCGCACGTAGCCGCGACATCACCTGGCAATTTCTTTTCGAAGCCATGACGCTCACCGGGACGGGCGGAATAATCGGCATTCTACTCGGCAGTGGCCTAGCTTTAATGGTGCCGGTGGTCAGTTCGCTCAAGGCAGTGGTGCCGGCTTGGGCTGTGATTGTGGGGTTCACTGTTTCGGTCAGCATCGGTCTGATCTTTGGAGTGTGGCCCGCCACGAAAGCGGCACGTCTGAATCCTGTGGAAGCTCTTCGTTACGAGTGACGGATTACTGCGCGGGACTTTCCGAAATTTTCGGCAAAGTAATCGGACTGTTCGCGTCGAGGTGCGCCTTTCCAGCGGCCCCAAAACTATAAGGAAAGCCTGCGGGATCGAGTGGAACACCTTGCAGCAAGCCGCGCTCGTATAATTCCTTCATGCTCGCCGGGTAACGCCCAAACTGCTGGCGATATTGTTCGGCCAATTTGTCGAGTTCAAAAGTATCTTGTAGCGCGTGCAGCGACTGCAGATGTTGAAACGCGTTTTTCTTAACCTTTTCATTCTCGGTTGTCTCGTAAAGCTCAGACCATATCGCCAGCGAATTGGAAAACGCGTTTCCCTTCTCCGCCACTTGCGCGGCCATCATCTTCATCCAGGACGGCGCGTTCGGAATTTTGCTTCCTTGCAGATAAGCGGCCGACGCTTTCTCGTAATCCTTCAGGTGCCAGTAGTAGAGAAAACCCAGATCCGAGCTAAGTTCCCAGGAATTGGGATTCGCCGCGACGCCCTTCTTTACAAGTTCTACCGCCAGGTCGGAGCGGTCAGCTCCCGTGGGCATGGGCTCGGAAAGAAAAATCGCTCCAAAACGGTACGCCACTATCAGCTTCGGATCGAGCGTGGTAGTAATGTCGAGCAGCGGCCATAGCAAATCGAACTTTTCCCCGGGATTGCCCACTCTGGCACCGTAATACTGAACGGCGCGCGTCCAGTAAATGTCTCCCAGCAATGAGTCATATCCGAGGCTCAATCTTTTGAGCATCGTGCCGGAACGGAGTAGCAGTTCTTCTTTTTGCCGACCCACCGTGCGGGTTTCCGCCTCGATGCGCATTTGCAGAAATCCAATTGCTACAAACAGCGCAGGGATTGCTACCAGAGCGAACCACAGAGCTCGAGAATGGCTTCGGCTGCTCATTTCAAGTTACGCCCGGAAAATATCGCGGACGCCCCAATGAGTACGAGCGCGACGTACAGCGCGGCGTAAGCTGTATTCTGCCAAATCAATGAAAACGGGATCGCCTCGCCATGGCTGGCCGCCGCAATCACATTAAAATTGCGAAAGTTCGGCAACAGATAGCTGATGACGCGAGCGCTGGTCTCGATGGCGGGACTGTGCGTTACCAGGCCAATCTCGCGAATGTCACTTGAGAAAAAACCTGCCACATAAATTCCCAGGGTGTACAAGGTGGAAAGCATCGGACTTGAGAAACAGGAGAAGAAAAGGGCCAGCGCGGTGACCAGCGCCAGCTCCAACAAAATAAAATAAATGGCGACTACAATCGCGACGTCCGCGCGGAGAAATTCGCGGCTTACGTAGTAAAGAGCTGCGCCCAATCCCAGCGCCATGAAGAATGTGTTTACGCTCAGCGTCAATACCAGGCCGCCGAATTTTCCTACAAGAAATTCCCATCGCCGCACAGGCTTTGCCAGCAAACTGTACAGCGTCCGCTTTTCCATCTCCTTGTAAACCAGCCCTACGCCGATAAAAACCGCCATAACCAGTCCGAAAATCGAAATAGCAGACAGACCCAGGTTGATAATTACCAGCCGCGAGATGCCAATGGAAATCTCGCCTACCAGGACAGAGGCGCCAATCATCAGCAAGGCGAATACGATCAGATTGTAAAGAACGCGATCGCGCACCGCTTCGCGAAATGTGTTAACCGCTACGATTCCCGGTACTGTGCTCATCGCGTACCCACCTCGACGAGTTGTGGTGATGCACTTTTATCCCCTGCGACGAGCTTGAAGAAATAATCCTCGAGCGTCGGCCGCAATGGTATGACCGAAAGAATGCGCGCCTCACACCTCCGTAATTCATCTAAAACCGGATACAGTTGGTCCTCCGGAACCTCCGCGCGATAGCGGCCTCCTACTCGCGTGGCGTTTTTTGCCAACGAGCTTGGCAGTGGGCGCCCCTCCGGTGTCTCAAACAAAATTTCCATGGCGTACACTTCCATAGAGACAATTTCTCGCGGTGCGCCAACCCCTTGCAGTTTTCCTCCGACCAACACACCTACGCGGTCACACAACATCTCCGCATCGGAAAGAATATGCGTGGAGAAGAAGATCGTCCGGCCCTCGCGTTTGAGGTCATGAATAATGTCGCGAACCTCCCGGCGGCCAACAGGATCCAGGCCGGACATCGGCTCATCCAGGAAAATCACTTGTGGATCATGAAGGATGGCCTGCGCGATGCCTACACGCTGCAGCATGCCCTTGGAAAATTTCCGTAGCTGAACATCAGCCGCTCGACCCAGCCCAACCCGCTCCAAGAAGCGGGTTACACGCTCGCGCCGCTCCGACGCCGCAAAGCCAAACAGGCGCGCGTAGTAATCCAACAGTTCTCGCGCCGTCAGGTAATCGTAAAAGTATGGTTGTTCGGGCAAGTATCCAATTTCGCGGTGCATGCTTACATCATCGATCGCCTTGCCGCGGACTCGCGCGGTGCCTGAAGTCGGGAAAATGATGCTCATCAGGACTTTCAGCGTGGTGGTTTTTCCCGCGCCGTTTGGCCCCAGGAACCCGAAGACTTCTCCGTCTTCCACCTGTAGAGTCAGGTGGTCGAGCGACCGGCGCATACGCGGGCGCCAGAATCCAACCGCATAGTCCTTGGTGAGCCCTTCAATCTCAATCGCTGGTGCACTCATAGCCTTACTCATTCTAATTTTTTTTTAACAACCTCGGGCATGTCAATACGCTGATGTTGCTTCAGCGAACACAGCGATGGAGCCGCTCTTAGCGGAATCGACGGCGCAGATTGGAAGGGACTTAGTTGCCGGTGGAAGTTAGCTTGTCTGCTCGGCGGAGTTCCGGAAACCCAAAAGCCCAGAGCGCCGTAACGACCAAAGCTCCGATTCCACCCAGAATAACCGCCGGAACGGTTCCAAACCAACTGGCCGTTAGTCCGGACTCGAATTGGCCCAACTCGTTCGATGCACCAATGAAGACCATGTCGACGGCGTTCACTCGCCCGCGCATCTGATCGGGCGTCATCAGTTGGAGCAGAGTCACGCGGATCACCACGCTTACCATGTCGCTGGCGCCCACCAAGGTGAGCGCCACCAGCGACAAGATTAGGTTGCGCGAGATGCCGAACACTATGGTAAAGACTCCAAAGCCGCCTACACACACAAGCATGGTCGCACCGACCCGGCGCCGTAACGGGCGATAGGCCAGCAACACGGCCATCGCCGAGGCGCCTACGCCCGGGGCAGTTCGCAATAATCCAAGTCCCCATGGACCGGTGTGAAGAATTTCGCGCGCGTAAACCGGCAGTAACGCCACAGCACCGCCCAACAAAACCGCAAAAAGATCCAGCGAGATCGAACCCAGTATCACTTTTTGTTTCCTGATGTATCGAAGTCCCGCGAGAACGGTGGACAGATTTATCGGCTCTCTAACTCGGGCAACTACGTTCGGCCGAATCAGCGTGGTACAGCACACCGCGATTCCTGCCGACGATAAAGCCGTGGCATACACTGCGGAAGGTCCATGGAATGCCGCATAAACGAGCCCTCCGATCGAAGGCCCCAGGATCGTGGCCACCTGAAAGACAGTCGAATGCCATGTCACTGCATTGGCAAAATGTTCTTCAGGAACTAATTGCGGCAGCAGAGCCCTGCTGACCGGGCCGCTAAAGGAGCGCACGACGCCAAGCAAAACTAAAACCGCGTAGATCGTATGCACCGACGGCGTTCCACGATGGGTTACATACAGAAGCAGTCCCGAACAGGTTGCAAACCCTGCGTAGCAAAGCATCAGCAAATTGCGGCGGTTAAAACGATCCGCCACGTTGCCTGAAACAAGGAACAAAGTAATTCCCGGCAAGAATTGGCAGAGGCCGACTAGACCCAGATCAAATGCGCGGTGCGTGATGTCGTAGACTTGCCATCCGACCGCGACGGATTGCATTTCAGTGGATGCGACTACAAAAAATCGCGCGATCTGGTAGAAAACAAATGCCGGGTAAGTGAAGGCGATCCGCCCATTCATTTTGTTTTCTTGCGATGCGGGCATCCGCGAGCGGTCCACTCCTTGCGGCCAACAAGTATAACCTGAGTCTGCTCGATGCAAAGTTTGACGCTGAGCGCACAAAACTTTTTAAGTCGTTTGTTTGGAGTGCAGGTGCAAAAAAAAGAAAATTAGAGAAAACAAATAATTTCTGCGCCCAAAAATTCTCCGAAAGAGAAAATTTGTCGTAATGGGACGTAGTTGCTGTCGGCGCAGATAACACTACGGATAGACGCATTCGACAACTTGTGTGGAACATTTTGTGGTCGCGCGTCGATTTTTTCTTGACAAGTTTTCTCCAACCCACGATACTGCCCAACCAGACCCGGGGGAAAAAAGTTCGATGACGACTTACTTCCTGGCATCGACCAACGGAGCAACGGGCCGGGTTACACCGAAAACTTAGAGGGGAGAAACCCTACTTCGCACCGCGCATGGCCATTTTTAGCGCGGCTTAGCTGGGCTTTTCTATTTTTTCGGCTCGGAAGGCGGAATTTAAGCGTTTCGTCGGCCGCGCTCACGTCCCCCATGTTTCGTGTATCTACCGATACACATCAACGACACCCTGGATGCGGCTGTTCGGGAGGAGTAGAATAGAGACTCCCCTCCTGCTGCGCTCCAGCCAACGTACGACGGCTTTAATGCCGGCGCGGAGGTAGAAATGGAATCGAGAATGACCTTGCAAGGCCAATCCGAAACAGAGAAAGTCACCCGGCGTGTTTCCGGCCTGGATTTTCAGCGCCGCTTCACGGACGGGAAAGTATCGCCCTTTGATAAAGTTGAGTGGGAACGTCGTCCCGCAATCATAGGAAATGATAAAGGTCAGGTAATTTTTCGTCAGGACAATATAGAAGTACCGAAGGCATGGTCGCAGACAGCGACAAATATTGTCGCTTCGAAATATTTCCACGGCAAGCCGAACACGCCCGAACGCGAAACTTCCGTTCGCCAATTAATTAGTCGTGTAGTAGATACCATTGTGCGCTGGGGTGAGGAAAGCGGATATTTCGCCACGCCAGAATCGAAAAATATTTTTCGTGATGAGCTGGCGCATCTGCTCGTTGAGCAAAAAGTGGCGTTCAATTCTCCTGTGTGGTTCAACGTCGGCGTGCAGGCCAAACCTCAATGCTCTGCGTGCTTCATTAACTCCGTCCAAGACAACATGGATTCGATCATGAACCTGGCGAAGACCGAAGGCATGCTCTTCAAGTGGGGATCTGGTACTGGAACCAACTTTTCCTCGTTGCGCGGCAGCCACGAATCGCTCTCCGGCGGAGGAATCGCTTCGGGTCCGGTGAGCTTCATGAAGGGTTTTGATGCTTTCGCTGGCGTAATCAAGAGCGGCGGCAAGACTCGTCGTGCTGCCAAGATGGTGATCCTTAATGTCGATCACCCCGACATCATGGAATTCATCGAGTCCAAGATGAAGGAAGAGCGCAAGGCGCATGTCCTGATCGAACAGGGATACGATCCCGCAATCGACGGCGAAGCCTACTCCTCCGTTTTCTTCCAGAACGCGAATCACTCAGTACGGGTTACCGACGATTTCATGCGCGCTGTAGAAGAAGACCGTGATTGGTGGACACGAAACGTCACCGACGGCAAGCCAGTGGAACAATTTCGCGCGCGCGACTTGCTCCGCGAAATGGCCGACTCCGCATGGAAGTGCGGAGACCCCGGCATGCAGTACGACACAACCATCAATCGCTGGCACACTTGCAAGGCGACCGATCGCATTTACGCTTCGAACCCGTGCTCGGAGTACATGTTCCTGGACGATACTGCCTGCAACCTGGCGTCGCTAAACCTTTTGAAATTCCTCGGCTCGAACGGCCAGTTCGATACGGAAGGCTTTGCTCACGCCGTAGATGTCACCATCACCGCACAGGAAATCCTGGTGGACAACGCCAGCTATCCGAGCGAGAAGATCGCGCGGAACTCGCACGACTATCGCCCGCTCGGCTTGGGTTACGCGAACCTAGGTGCGCTGCTGATGTCGCTAGCTATGCCTTATGACTCTGACAAGGGCCGCGACTTCTGCGGCGCCATCACCGCTCTGATGACCGGCGAAGCTTATGCCCAGTCAGCGCGCATCGCAGAACGCATGGGTCCGTTTGGCGGCTACCCGCGCAACCGTGAAGCAATGATTGATGTTATACGCATGCATCGGGACTCCCTGCGACCCATCAAAGAAGAGCACGTACAGCCTTCTTTGCTTCACGCTGCACAGAAGTCTTGGAATGATGCTCTGGAGCTAGGCGAAAAGCACGGTTACAAGAACTCCCAGGTTTCCGTTCTCGCGCCTACTGGAACTATAGGCTTCATGATGGATTGCGACACAACCGGAATCGAGCCCGATCTCGCGTTAGTGAAGCAAAAAAGGCTCGTTGGCGGCGGCGTGATCAAAATCGTGAACAACACCGTTCCGCAATCGCTGATGAATCTCGGTTACCCGCCGGAGCAAGTGGCGCAAATCGTGGATTTCATCGATGCCAACGGAGCTATCGAAGGCGCACCTGGGCTGAAGCCTGAGCACTTGGCCGTATTCGATTGCTCGCTCGCGACTCCGGGTGGACGATCCATCTCCTGGCGCGGTCACCTGCAAATGATGGCTGCTGCTCAGCCGTTCCTTTCCGGCGCGATCAGCAAGACAATCAATATGCCGGAAGAGTCCACGGTAGAAGACATCATGGAAGCCTATACCGAGTCTTGGAAATTCGGACTCAAGGCCGTAGCCATCTATCGCGACAACTCGAAAGGCTCACAACCGTTGTCCGTCTCCGGTAAGAAGAAAGAAGAAAAACCTGCGGCGCCAGCTCCCGCAAGCGTCGAAGCTCCACTCGCTAAAGTCGAAATTCCTGCCGCTGTCGAGCAGCAGGAACTCTTCGACCGCACCAGGCGCCGCAAACTGCCTAACGAGCGCGACTCCATTACCCACAAGTTCTCAATCGGCGGCCACGAAGGCTACCTGACCGTCGGCAAATATCAAGACGGCCAGCCGGGCGAGATCTTCATCAAGATGGCCAAGGAAGGCTCCACGCTGTCCGGAATCATGGATGCCTTCGCGCTATCGGTTTCGATCGCGCTGCAATACGGCGTTCCGTTGCGCGCTCTGGTCGATAAATTTGTGAACTCGCGCTTCGAGCCTTCCGGCTACACCGGAAATCCTAGGATCCGCTACGCCAAGTCGGTGGTGGATTACATCGGGCGCTGGTTGGGCGGCAAATTCATCTCCTCCGACTACCTGGACGGCGAAGTTGGAGCTGGAGAAGAATCAGGCCCGGCGGCCGTTGCTATGCCCTCGGCTAAAGCTCCAACTCCGGTCGCTGTGATGAAAGCTCCTGACCAAGAAGCCTCCACCAGGCCGCGCGCTGCCATTGACGACGCGCCATCCTGCTCGGAATGCGGCATGCTGATGACTCCGAACGGTAGCTGCTACAAATGTTCCAACTGCGGCAGCACGTCCGGCTGTAGCTAGGGATTCCACTTCAACGGCGCGGCAAAACCTGCAGGGAATAAAAAAGGGGGCTCCGTCGAGCCCCCTTTGCTCTACCCCTAGTTCCGGTCTCGGCGCGGCGAAACCGGCCCACCCCGGGATAAGAGACAGCCACTTTCTCAGTTGCACGCAGATTGCCACGAGCCTTCGCCTTCAGCCATTCTCCGAGCCGCTTGTGGGCACAAGACTTACGCGACATAGGCGGTTTTCTAACACCGACTTTGCACGGGCATCTCCATTTTCTGAAAAGCTGCGCTGATTTTTCCTATGTACTTTGGAAGACCTTCAATTAATGGCCGTTCTAGGATTGGGCTGCCGCAGCGCGGTGAAAGCGTTTCCACATCCAACGCGCCGGCACAAACAGGATTAGCGCCCACAAGACCAAGGCCGGCAAAGACTGAAGCGCCCAGACCCCGAATCCGATCACGCTTTCGACTACCGTTTTATAGCCTTGAATCGCCGCATTGCGGAGCCGCGTGCTTGTGGAGGGCGGCGTGACTTGGATGCTCGCCTTATATTCTTCTTGTACCGACAGCTGTACCGTGGCGAAGTCCACGCGAGTTTGCAGCGCACGCTGGTCGGCCTCCATCTGCTCGATCTCGCCGCGAACTCGCGCGATTTCCTGCTCGGCGTCCAGAATGTCTTTCACTTTTCCGGCATGTTCGCGGAGTACATCGAGAAGTCTTTGCTCAGTGGCGCGCGCGTTCTTCAATCGCGCCGCACGATCGATAAACTCTTTGGTGACTTCCTCGCCGGACTGCGTTTCCTGGTCCACGCGTCCCAATTGCTTCAGTTCGGTAACCGCCGATTCGAGCTGCGCCGAGGGAATCTGTAACGTAGCCGACAAGGTTCGAGCTGAGTCTTGCGGCGACGCTGTATTTAAACTGGCGATGTATCCATTGTAGCGTTGCGCGATGGCCTTCACCGTCGCTTCCACCGGCCCGAAATCCTTTACGATCAAAGAAACCGACGCCGTTCGGGCGATCATCGGCCTCGTCTGATCGGTGACGGATTGGCCGTCCACGGAAATTGATTTCTCCGAGTGGTCGCCAAGTCCGTGGTGCAGGCCGTGTGAATCCGGAGAGATCCGCTCAGCCTGAGCATTCGTCTCTAAACTCTCGCTAATTTGTGCCCGTTCTCGGTATAACTCGGCTGCGGTTTGCGGTGTGTTCGCAGAAGGCGCAGCGGATGGAGCCCTCCATTGCTCAGACTCGGTTACCTTCGCGTAACTTAACGGTCCCGCATCCTGCGCTCTCCGGGAATTCTGTAGCCCCACCGACAGCAGCAACACGCCGACCGCAGCCGCAGCAGCCGCTCCCCAGGCCCAGCGTCCCCTCAAAGGGGCGAACCTCCCGTCTAGCCACCCAGCAATTCCTTTGGGCTTATTTTCTTTTGCGAACGAAGGAGCCGACCTGGTTGTTCGTAGGTTTTTGGTCAAGCTGGCAGGAGACGGTTCCACGCTCCAATTTGCCAAATGGACCGAAACTCCGCGCATCTGCTCCGCCAACTCCGCGCACTCCGCGCATTCCCGCAGATGTGCCGCGACGCCCGCTGCGCGGTCCGCCGAAAGCTCACCATCGAGATACGCCATCACCTCTTCTTGCTCGTAAGGATGAGTGGATGAATTCATTTCCGCCCTCCAAGACTCCCCGGAGCAGCCGTCAGAATGTCGCGCAATGCCATGCGCGCGCGAAACAGCCGCGATCTGACGGTGTTCAGCGGTAGGCACAATATTTTCGCGATTTCCTGGTAGCTCAATTCTTCGAACTCCCGCAGCATCAAGACCTCTCGCTCGCCGCCTTCCAATCGCTCCACTGCTTGCCACACACAAAGCGCATGTTCTTGGTTTGTTCCGGCTCGGGCTGGCATTTCGTCGGGTGCGACATCCATGGATTTTTGATCGTTAACCGACTTGCGCCTGTGCGCCGCGAGAATATGGAAGGCGATGCCGAATAAATAGGCGCGAAAGGTCGCCCGCGGCTGGTAGCGTTGGGTCCCTTTTAGCACCGCGAGAAATGTTTCCTGCGCCAATTCCTCGGCTTGCGCAGCATCGTTCATACGCCGCCGGAAAAAAGCCCAAACGCACTCGCGGTAACGCAGGAAAAGCTCGGTGAAGGCGGGTTCCGAACCTTGCTTTAATTCCAGGATCAGTTGCTCATCACTGGTCATCGTTCGTCCCGAGCGGGAATGAGTGACGTCCCGGCGTCGCGCCCTCTTAGAACTCGCTGCTTCTATATCTGTAATGTCTAAGGAACGCAAAAAGTTCCCGCGGTTGCAGATTTCTTTTAGGAGAAAAGGCAGGTGTAATAGGGCGGGACTTAGGCGCCAATGGCAGAGCGCAAAGCCGAAGCTAGGGAATCTGACCAGCGGCGTACATCCTCGTCGCGCTCCGCTTCTATCATCACGCGCGCAAGCGGCTCGGTGCCTGAATAACGCAGCACCACCCGTCCGGAATCGCCAAGAGCCCTCTCCGCTTCGCGAAGCAGGCTGGCAACTTCGGGCAAGGTATCCAACGCCGGCTTCGAACGCACGCGCACGTTCACAATCTTTTGCGGGAAAATCTTCAGATCGGCAATCAACGAATCGAGCGGTCCAGTAATAGAAATAATCGAAGCAATTTTCAACGCCGTCAGCATTCCGTCACCGGTCGTCGCGTCATCCAGGAACAAAATGTGGCCTGACTGTTCCCCGCCGATATTCGCGCCAATCCGCTGCATCTCTTCCAGTACGTAACGGTCGCCCACCGCGGTACGCGCAAGCTTTAGCCCGGAACTATCGAGTGCGCGTTCGAGACCCAGGTTCGCCATGGTGGTGCCGACCACCACATGGCCTTTCAGCTTCCCTGCCGACTTCAGGTAGCGCGCCACCACTAGCAAAACGCCGTCGCCATCCACCAGCTTGCCTGTCGCGCTGGAAAAAATCGCGCGGTCCGCGTCCCCATCGAATGCCACACCCAGCGCCGCGCCAGATTCCACGACGCGCTTTTGCATGCCTTCCGGATGCAAGGAACCGCACTTCGCGTTTATATTTTTGCCGTCGGGGGTATTGTTTATCGCGATCACTTCTGCGCCAAGGGAACGAAATAGACGCGGCGCCAGATTGCTCGCTGCGCCGTTCGCGCAGTCCAGCACAATCTTCATTCCGGCTAATTTCGCGCCAGGAAGAACCGCGGAGACCAATCCGGCCAGATAATCGTCATCGATCTTTTCGTTGTCGTGAAGATGCAACATTTTTTCGCTTGAGACCTTGTCCCTCGACGTCAGCACGAACTTCTCGAGCTCGGTCTCAATCGAATCTGGGAATTTCATCCCGGTGGATGAAATTAACTTCACTCCATTATCGTGATACGGATTGTGTGAGGCCGAGATCACTACTCCCGCAGCAAAACCTTCCCGGTTCACTAGCCAGGCTACTCCCGGCGTTGTGAGAACACCGGCGGAAACCGGTTTAGCGCCGCCCGCAGCCAACCCGCAAGCAATTCTTTCGGCAATGTGCGGACCCGACTCGCGCGTGTCGCGTCCGATCAGAACCTTAGGCTTTTCGTCCCGTGCGCGTCCTTGCAGCCGCAAGTAATTTCCTAGCGCCAGCCCCACACGATCGAGCGTGGCGTCGTCCAGCGGGTATTGCCCGGGGAGGCCCCGGATCCCGTCAGTTCCGAAAAGTTCCTTAGACATTGGCTCCTATTCTCGTCCCGCAGCAAAACGGGGTGTAATTCTATCACCTCGCGTCATTAGTCCCGTGCGCGCGTTAGCGAATCCGTCTGCTCACACTTATTCGACTGCAAGACACTTTACTGGTGTACGCGCGGACACATCCCCGTTCCCCGCAGCGCAGCCTGTGTTATCGTACGGGCATGCCACTGGAAGACACCAAAATCATCCCTGACAATGCGACACCTGCCAAGATTATCGCGGCCGGAATTGTGATCGCTTTCTGCTACTGGGCCTCGTCGGTCATCGTCACCGTCCTGGTGGCGGTGTTGCTCGCGTACTTTTTGGATCCCGTTGTCACTTTCATGGAAAATTGGCATATTCCGCGGGCGCTGGGATCGCTGCTCGTTGTTCTCTTCACCATCGCCGTTTTGCTGTTCGTAGCATGGTCCCTAGTCGAACGTTTTGACCAGTTCAGCTTGGACTGGCCCAAGTATCGCGCCCCGCTGCATGCAGTCGCCAACGTCATAGAACAAAAAATGGCCTCCGTCGAGGAGCACGTTTCCGAAATTGGTTCTTCCGACCAGGCCGGGGAACAAGCCGAACATCGCATTGTGGCCGTCGCTGAATCGCATCCCGTGCGCGCGGCGTTGGTTTCCAGGCTGAGTTCGCTATACGAGGTAGTGCTCGGCGCGACCTTCATTCCGTTTCTGTTATTTTTTATGCTCGCGGCAAAACGCCAGGTCTGGCACGCGACCATGCAATTGTTCCCAACTACCGAGCGCACCTTAGTGAAGGAGACTCTGACAGATATCTCGCTGGTCCTCCGCAGCTATGTCGTCGGCACAGCGATGGTAGGAGTTATCCTGGTCGTCTTGAGCTGGCTTTTTTTCCTGTTGATTGGGCTTGAGTTTCCGTTCCTTACGGCCTTAATTTCCGGCACCTGCAACCTGATTCCGTATCTCGGCGTAGTTCTGTCCTGGATGCCGCCTTTGTTGATCGGCCTGAAACAATTTCACACGGTCACGCCGTTCATCGGAATTTTCGCCGTGCTTACATTCTTACATCTGGTTGCCGCGAACTTATTGGTCCCCGCGCTTGTCGGCTCCATGGTGCGGCTCAACGCGCTGGCGCTAACCGTGTCGCTTCTATTCTGGGGATTTTTGTGGGGCGCGATGGGCTTGATCCTCGCCATTCCAATCACTGCGGTTATCAAGGTCGTGTGCGACCATAAAGAAAGTTGGCAGCCCGTCGGCCGCTGGCTCAGCGCTTAATCTTTCGCTCCTTCTTATAGCGATTCTTCCTTTGCATCCAGATCGTGGATTAACGCAACTGCCTCTCCAGCCGTCTTCGCGTGGCCTGTCATCTGAAACATACGGATGGCAGCAATTCCCGCTGCGCCAGAACGAATACAGCTCGCGGCGTTTTCCGCGTTGACCCCTCCGATTGCAATCAGATCGATGCTCGGCACAGTTCGACAAACCTCGGCAAGCTTTTGGATTCCCTGCGGCGCGCCAAATTCTTTCTTCGAGGGAGTTTCAAAAATCGGTCCGAAAAAAATATAGTCGACCTTGGCCTTTTCGGCGTTAAGAGCCTCTTCCAGGCTGTGGCAAGAAACTCCGATCGCAAAATCGGTGCGAGCATTCCCTGCGCGGCACCAACGCACCACATCGCCGGCCACCAGGGATGCCTGGCCGAGGTGTGCCCCGTGAGCGCCCGCCGCCAGCGCTACATCAAGCCGGTCGTTGACCATTACCTGCACAGGTTTTGAAGTCTTTGCACCACGATCGTCGGCCATTTGTACCGCTTGGCGCGCAAGGCCCAGCAATTCCCGGGCTGATAAATCCTTCTCGCGAATCTGAATCCAGTCCACGCCCGCATCAAGGGCCGTGCGAATGTTTTCCAGTATTTTCGCGCCCCTGGAATCGTCCGGCGGCGGAATCAGGGATTTCCGGTCGGTGACATAACAAACGATGTTTTTCTTAGCTGCGGCTTTCAACGATGGTAGTCCGGCGGCGAAATGCCTCGAGCACATACACCACATTCATCACGCCCAACCCCGAGATAGCGCCGCGCAGAAAAGAGTTTTTTACAATGAAGGCCAGATCTGGATAGCGATAGAGAAAATAATTCATCTCCCACAACTCGGACCAGGGGAGCAAAATCAGCGCCAATCCCACTTCGAGCCACAATAGTAGCAACACAACGCGCAGAATGCGGTTCATCATCTGGCTAAGGATTATCGAAGATTAAGCTCGCGGTCGCAAGCTTACTCTGTTCCGCTGCCTGCGCTGCTGATGGTCGTGCAAGTGCCCTGCTGCGAACACCCTAGCCCCACCGCGATGAAAAACTTTTTCATGTTGTCGCTAATCCCTAAGTTGGACGTACAATGTTGCCGTTCCCTGTACAAAATTGCTTCTTTCGCAAAACACATTTCCACGAATCCGGCTCAAGCAAAACTCTAATAAAGCAAAGGAGAGCATTCTATGGCTACGATCACCACAAAAGACGGCACAGAAATTTTTTACAAGGATTGGGGCAAAGGGCAGCCGATAGTCTTCAGCCACGGCTGGCCACTCACTGCCGACGATTGGGACGGCCAAATGTTGTTTTTCGGCCAGAAGGGATTTCGTGTAATTGCACACGACCGCCGCGGACATGGCCGCTCCGGACAGACCTGGGACGGAAATGAGATGGATACTTATGCGGACGATCTGGCTGGCCTATTCGAACACCTCGATCTCAGGGATGCGATTATGGTCGGTCACTCGACTGGTGGCGGTGAAGTCGCGCGTTACCTCGGCCGTCATGGTTCAAAGCGTGTCTCGAAGGGTGTTCTAATCAGCTCAGTTCCGCCGCTCATGCTGAAGACCGAGAAGAACCCTGAAGGCGCACCCATGGCAGTCTTCGACGATCTCCGTGCACAACTCGCAGCCAACCGGTCTCAGTTCTATTGGGACATCACCATGCCGTTTTACGGTTACAACCGTCCGGGCGCCAAAGTATCGGAAGGCATCCGCAAGCATTGGTGGATGCAGGGAATGTTGGGAGGCGTTAAGGCTGGCTACGACTGCATCAAAGCCTTCTCGGAAACCGATTTCACCGAGGATTTGAAAAAGATCGAAATCCCCATGTTGGTGCTCCATGGTGATGACGATCAGATTGTGCCAATCGCTGCTGCAGCGCCCAAGTCCGCAAAATTACTGAAACATGCAACGTTAAAAATCTACAAAGGCTTTCCGCACGGAATGCCCACGACCAACGCAGACCAAATCAACGCAGACCTTCTCGCCTTTTTCAAAGGTGCTGCTATACCAGCGTCAGCGTAACTTTCAGTGGCCCGGCCTTTCGCCCCCTAGGGAACGGCCCGGGCTGAGCTTGCGTTCATTTAACCGGCTCGCAGGACGCTAGCCGCGAGTCAGGAAGCAACCATGAGATCGGCAACGAGATTTATCCGCGGATCGCGGGTGCTTTTTTAATGATGCCAACGCTGTTTGCGGACGACACAGCAAAACCGAAAGGAAATACTCAGGGGGAGGATCACAGGAGGGCGTGACTAAGCCGAGGCGGAATTTAGCGTCTTTGCAGCGTGGAAATGCGGTCCGCGACGTCGCGGTATTCAATGTTCGTGGCATACACCTGGCGGAAGCAATCGAGCGCCGCTGATGAATCTCCAGCTGCGTCGAGTGCCAATCCAAGATCGTAACGCAGGGCCAGGACTGTTTCGTCCTCGAGCCCCGGTACTTCCAGCGCGCGCTGGTACCACAGTGCAGCGATGTTCGGTTCGCCTTTGTCCATGAACGACAATCCCAGCATCGTCGAGCAATTCATGGTGTAACGGAACGGCTTGCCCTTCTGTACTGCTTTCGCCACTTTCTGGAATTCACCAATTGCTTCGTCCAGCAGGCCCATTTCGCGGTATGCAATTCCCAAGTTGTAGTGAGTCTCCAGGTCTTCGTCTTCTTCGCCCAACTCACCCAACTCGCTGCGGAACTCCTGGAAAACTTCTGCCAGCTCGTTCAGACTTTCCTCGGTTATCTCAGGCGGGCTGCTGGAAGCGCTGCTCAAGGATTTTCCGGCAACGCTCTTGGAATTCCCGTTTTCGGTGCTTGCCGCAACAGGCACGGAATTCGCTACCGCATAAGGCAGTGGCTCCTTCGCATCTTCTGGAATCGCCTCAACTATCCTGGCCGCAGGCGGCGCTTCCAGGTCTTCCACTTCGGCAGCCAGCTCGCTCAGGAAATCTTCAGTGGTTGCCGGGCCTTGCTGTTTCTCAACTGCGGTTGGTTCCTCCGCCAGTTCGAGTTCAAATTCTCCGGCAGTTGCAGCAACCGGCTCTTCCGGCAGCAATTCGAATGTGGGTTCTTCGACGAGTTCCATGGCCGGCATCTCGCCAGCCTCTTCCGTGCTCTCCTGGAGCTCGAACACATCCGGCTGCACGCCTACGTCGTCGCTGGAGGCCCGCGCTTCCTCCGGCTCCGCGGTAAGCTCGAGCGCTGCCGGCGCCTCCAGCTCTAGTTCAATAGGCTGTGGTTCAACGCTCGGCGCAGCTTCGGAATCATCCAGCACAAAGGCCGGCTCGGGCTCGGATTCAGCGCTGACCGCAGAGGTGGGTTCAACTTTAAGCTCGCGTACCGGCTCAACCGTGGCCTCTATTTCAGGCTCGATCGCCGGGGTTTCGCTCGAGGCTTCCGCCACACCCTTCTCCGCGTCCGCTACATCTTGTGAAATAGCTTCCCATTCGTCGGACAGATCCAGCTCTTCTCCCGCCGTTACAGGTTCCGGTTCGGCAGTAGCGGACAGCGATGATTCGAGAGTTATTTCCGGCTCTTCAATAGGAACGGGCGCAACCGTGAACTCCTCGACCACGGGCGCCGAAGCAACCGGAACCGGAGGCGTGGTTGCGAGAGGAATGCCGAATTCTGCGGCAATATCCTCCGCACTCAATTCGCGACTTTCCTCAACTGGTACGGCACCTTCTGACGCAGACTCTACTACGGGCGGCACAGCCGTAACTTCCGAGGCAGCGAGCGTGCCTGGCGCGGCGATCGGCTCTGCAACGCCTCCCGTCTTCTGGAACCTTTGACGCAATTCGGCAAAACGGTCCGCGTTCACCTGGTCATTGCGCTCGCGGTGTATTTGCTCAAGCTGCCCAGCTAACTCAGCCGTGCGCTGTTCATTGCCTGCGCCCAGATAAAGATCCAGCAACCTTTCCAGTGTGGGTGTATGGCGCGGCGCACGCGCGAGAACGTTCTCAAGTAAGTGCGTAGCCTTCTGCGTTAAGCCGTAACTCGAAAACAAATCCACGTCCGTAAGCGCCTGCGCCACATACCGCTGCGTTTCTTCATCCAAGGCTTCCTCAACTACTGGCGGCGGTGTAACGGCTGCTTGCGGAACGTGTCGGGCCTCTTTTTCTTCTTGGGTCTCGGGCGGTGCAGCTTCGGCTGCAGGCAGGGGACCTCCGCCACTGCGCGCTCGTAGCACGTTTAGCCGCTCAACGATACGTTCGTCGTCCTTATTCCGATCCACCAGCTCTTGCAGCAGTTCCTCGGCGCGCGGGAAATTACCCTCCGCAGCATAAACATCGGAGAGCTGGCCCAGCGTGGCGTTCAAGCGGAACGGATCGCTTGTCGTCCGGCAAAAATCCGCAAGCATCTCCAGCGGCTCGGTGTCTCCCGGCAGCCGCTCGCTTGCGGTCGTCAACAATTTCAAAAACTTGTCCTGCTCCCCCACCTCAATCATCGGGCCGCGCAGCTCTTGCATTAGCGGCAGGGCAGCTTTCGGTTGCTCCCCCTCGATGACTTTTTCAGCCACCTTATAAAGAAATCCGTAATGCGCGTGTCCCACTACAAGCATCCTGCGGCCGCGTTCCGCGGCTTTATCGGTCTGGCCGGCGCGCAACTCGTAATCCACAAGTATGGTCGTCACGTCGCCGCCCGTGTTCGCTTCCGGATGCGCCTCCAGAATCGGAACCGCCTGCGCGGTTTTATTATTCGCGTTCAGCGCTTTCGCTTTCAGAAGTAAAGCCGCCGCGTTCGACGGGTCCGCTTCCAGACAGCGCTCGATCAGTTTCTCAGCTTCGTCCTTTTCGCCCCGCTCAAAGAGCCTTTGCGCATACGCCAGATATGTTTGGGCCGCTTCTTTCTTTTGACCCATCAAGTTGTAAAGCTCGGCCAGCCGCATCTGTACGCGTAGATTTTCCGGCTCCACTTCCAACAGGCGGTGCAGCACCTCTACCGCCTTCTGCGCTCGATTAGCTTTCAGGTGGGATTCAGCGATTTGCAGGAAAAGCGGTCTGGCTTCACTCAAAATTCCCTGCTGCACGTAAAGATCGGCCAGGCGTTCCAGTGGCGGCAGTTCGCTGGGGGCCAGCTTGGCTATTTTCTTGTAAATCGCGATGGCCTTGCTGTTAAAGCCGTCGTTTAGATAAACCTGCGCCAGCCGTTCAAAATACTCGATGGCATGCGCCAGGTCGGCTTGGCGGGCGTAGAGGTCCCCCACGGTCATTAGCGTGGCTTGATCTTTGGGGTCGTGACGCAGGATCTGCTGGTATTCCGCGATCGCCTGCGCGACCTTGCCCTGGTTCAGAAATTTCAGCGCGTTTTCCAGCGCTTTGTTCTTGTTGAAGGCCATGGATTGATTTCGCTGCTCCGCCTTCCCCTACGGCGGGACGTACTTGGGCCACTAGGGCGGCTCAGTCGAGAAGGTTAGCACGCGCGAAAAACAAGGGGCAATGAACCGGATAGCGAAGGTGCCAAAGGCGACAACAGTGCCTTTTACGCGCCGAGGCCCTCTATTACGTTATGTGATGCCCGGAAGGCTCGCTTTAGAACCCTGCGTACGGGGGCATCGTACTCCTAGCTACAGGGACGTTCAAATAGGATTTGGAAAAGCAGCATTGCAACTCCCAAATCGTGAAGGTAACCTTACCGCCCTGACGCCCAAAGTAATCTAGAAAGAGAGGAACCATGCCAGCCACGGATTGTACTGCCCACCCACTTCTTACGTCCTCGATAACCAACTTTTCTCTTAAACGCCGAAGTTTCATCTTAGTTCTGCAAATCGTCGCCCTTGGCTTCACGCTGACTTGCCCTCGGCTGGCGTTCTCTCAAACACCCGCCTCCAATCTCTACGCCGCCGAGGAAGCAAAGATCGCAAAATTGCTAGCCGACAGTGGCGCGCCGAGCGTCTCGATTGCCGTGGTCGAGCACGGACAACTCGCCTATGCCAAAGCTTTCGGCAAAGCCTCGCTCGATCCAGATCGCACTGCCGATACGCACACGCGCTATGCCGTCGGTTCGGTCAGCAAGCAATTCACGGCCGCGGCCATCTTATTGATTGCCGAGCAAGGCAAACTTTCTTTGGACGACAAAGTTTCGAAATATTTTCCTGATCTCACCCGCGCCAATGAAATAACCGTTCGCGAACTTCTCTCGCACACCTCTGGCTACGAAGATTACGCGCCGCAGGACTACATGATTCCGGAATGGATAAAACCGACCACTCCCGAGGCGGTTCTGGATCAATGGGCAAAAAAGCCTTTGGATTTCGATCCCGGCACACGCTGGCAATACAGCAACACAAATTACGTTCTCGCCGGACGCATTTTCGAAAAAGCCTCCGGCCAGCAACTAATGCCATTTCGAAAGGAAAAGCTTTTCGATCCTCTCGGCATGACTACAGCCGGGGATTGCAGCGTGGACAAGACTCCCGAAGATGCGGCGGCCTACACGCGTTACGCTCTCGGTCCCGCTCGTCCGGCGTTGCGCGAAGGGGCAGGCTGGTATTTTGCTGCAGCGAACTCTGCATGACGCCGTCCGACCTCGCCCGTTGGGACTCAGCCTTCCTGCACAAGCGAATTCTCTCCGCCCAGTCCTATGCTGAATTCACCAAAGAAGTTCTCTTAAAAGAGGGCGATTACACTCATTACGCTCTCGGTCTTCAGCTCGGGCAGCACAATAATATTCCCGTCATCTACCACGGCGGCGAAGTTTCCGGATTCCTTACTCTCAATCAGGTGTTTCCAACGCGAGAAGCGGCCGTAATCGTATGTTCCAACGAAGACAGCATCGAGCTGATAAGCCCCGTGGCCAATGAACTCGCCAACTGGGTTCTGAAACTCCAGAACGGCAATTCGGACGGACCAGGTTCAGCAGAAGAACTACAGCAGGTTCGCAGTATCTTGGAAGGACTCCAAAAGGGACTGGTAGATGGCGCCCTTTTCAGCAGCGATATGATTTTTTATTTCAACCCTACTGCTATTCACGACATCCAGTCTTCGCTTTCGCCGCTAGGGCCTTTGAAATCCGTCACTCGCACTCGCGAAAGGTTGCGCGGAGGGATGACTTTTCGAGCGTACAACCTCCAATTCGAGAAAAAGAGCCTGATCCTCACTGTTTATCTGACCTCAGATGGACACTATGAACAGTTTTTAATCATGGAAGAGCTATAAAGAGTTTTGAAGCGCCAGAAGTTCGGTATCAGGAAAGAGGCAGCGTTACCTGAACTGCTCCAACGGCCCAGCAGCCTGCTTCCCGCACCGGAGCATAGGAAAACCGGTGCAAAGGAGTGGGTCCGTGCCGCTGCAAAGCCTCCAGGTGTTCGGGCGTACCATAGCCTTTGTTCTGCGCGAAACCATATTGAGGATAGAGCTGGTCATATTCCATCATGCGATGATCGCGCTCGACTTTCGCCAGAATGGAAGCCGCCGCAATCGAAACCGAACGCGCATCACCATGAATCAGCGCTTTCTGTTCAATGGGCAAATCGATTTCGATAGCATCTAGCAGGAGATAATCAGGAAGAGGAAAGAGCTGCGAAACAGCGGCCATCATCGCCTGTCGGCTCGCTTGATAAATATTCCAGGCGTCGATCCGACTGGCTTCAATTTCCGCCACGGCCCAGGCTAGCGCGTGCTGGCGTATACGGGGCGCCAATTCGTGACGACGTTCGGGAGTCAGCTTCTTGGAATCATCTAGCCCAACGATCCGGCGCCGAGGATTCAAGATGACGGCTGCAGCCACCACTGGACCAAACAGCGAGCCGCGTCCCGCTTCATCCAGCCCTGCGATACGCTGCCACCCATGCTGGCGTGCGTCGCGCTCGTAGCGCGTGCAACAAAGTCTGCCCATCGGCCACGAATTTTAGCACACGCCGAAGGCTCGGTTTTCCACAAACGCTGATTTTCTTGCCAAGGTTCTAAGCCGCAGCACCTTTAGTCCACAAACTAAAAAGCCCGCCCCGACTTCTCGGAGCGGGCAAAATTGACGGCGCAGCTACTCTGCCGCGGTTGCTACAGCGGCCTTCTCGTACTGGTCCGCTCGCTTGATACGCGCAGCCTTGCCCTTGCGCTTGCGGAGATAATTCAGTTTCGCGCGGCGGACGCGCCCGTGTTGCACCACGTCAATCGAGCTGATCATCGGCGAATGCACCGGAAAAATCCGCTCCACGCCAATCCCAAAACTTACACGTCGCACCGTGAACGATTCACCCAGCAGTTCACCACGCCGGCTCATTACCACCCCTTCAAACGGCTGGATGCGCTCCTTGGCTTCCTCGCCTTCCTTCAGCCGCACGTTCACACGAATGGTGTCTCCTGGACGAAAAACGGGATGGTCCTTGCGGAGTTGGGACTGCTGCGCCTTTGCAATTATCGGTTTCATGACTCATTTTCCGGCAGACCCGCTCAGGTGGGGCCAGCACACAACGCACAATCCGTGATTATAGCGAATTCGCGCACGCCTGCCTAGCCAAACTTACCGTTCTCCTATCTTGACACTTCGCGCAGGTCACCCTAGCATCGAGAATTATCTTGTGGCCGGTTTAGCTCAGAGGTAGAGCGAGGGTCTCATAATCCCTAGGTCGTGGGTTCGAGTCCCACAGCCGGCACCAATTCCTTCAGGGGTCCAACCCGGACACATGGGTAACACAATGTACCGGCTACATAGGTAACACTTTTGGGCCGAAGGGATTTTCCAGCGGTTCCAACACGCGCGTCTCC
>Ga0209420_1000216_pt1 | contig 35679 bp, 34 predicted proteins | sample BlaSpr_A8_OM1_O1_FD_187972 | JGI IMG/M metagenome (GOLD analysis project Ga0209420, IMG submission 187972) | Forest soil microbial communities from Thunder Bay, Ontario, Canada - Black Spruce, Ontario site 2_A8_OM1_O1 (SPAdes) (version 2) | ecosystem: Environmental > Terrestrial > Soil > Boreal...
CTGAGGACCCTCAGTTCACGGGCCGTTTCCTTTCGCGCCACGCAAGACTGTGATTAGGTGTGAAGTCGACAGCACAGCCCGAGGCTGATGTAATCAGGCTTTGACACTCATTGAGAAAGCTATCCAGACTGTCACTGGTGAAGAGAAACACGAACGCTCGGCGTAAGTAGCCTCGCGGCGATTTGGGCGATCGGCTCGCATCGGGTGTTACCGGGAACTGCTGAAGGCAAGCTCGTGACAGGTGCGACAAATAACTTCGTGAGCGGAGCCTGATTCAAAGAACTGGAAGCCGTAGCGAAAAGCATTCCTTTGGCGAACGACCGCATGAATCCTTACGGGTCCGTACGGAAGCGCGAAGGCCAGTTCCACGACCTCGGCCGTGGGAACTTCAAGTCTCAGCATGGCTGAGATACCGGATTCACTGAGGTCTACGGTATAACCCTTCAGCACGCCGCAGGTCTGGGAATCGACGCGGATGTCCACCTCGATTTTGAACCGAGCCTGCCGACGGGCATCGGGATTCGTTCGAAGGGGGATTCCTTCGGACTGATTCTCACCTTCAAACCCCGGCTCTCTACCCTTCACGCGTTGGTGAGCCAGCGGGCGCGGAAAAATGGGCAAATCCCTTGAATCTTCCATAACGCGCTATTCCGAGATCGTACAGGATGGAAAGCACAATGCCTGTTCACAATTGAGCATTTCTTGAGATAGTTCATGGAGCTAGAAGACAGGATTCCTAGCTGCAAGGGCGGCCTTATTATGGATTGTTGCTAACGGAGTCGCTGTGTGTTTCCGCCCGGTCCTTACTTACAAATCTAAGGCGACATACCATCGGGGCGCCAATTGCTTGTGGCCGTTCGTGGATTACAGGCGGAAAGCGATACTTAAGAGATATTTATGAGGACGAGCAAATGGTTTTGCTTTTAAGTTCTGGCCATCCATTTTTCAAACGTTGTTGGGGGGGCGTTGAGAATTGCGGAACTCCGGTGTGTGGTTCATAGCCGAGAAAGAAAGGGCTTTTGTCCTGATTCGGTCCATCCGTTCATAGATGTACTGTCGAAGATCAGGTACGTCAATCACGGGCTTTCCATTGTTGAGGCGCGCATAGATCAGGTCATCCCTAAGGCGTTCGAGCACTGATAGTGAGATTTGTCTTTCGGTTACGTTCATGACATCTCCCAGGGGCGAACAAAGTTCTTGACACCGGCAAGGTACTTTATCTGCGCACCCATAATGTGTGCAAATGTGAACACTCAAGGGTTTACAAGATAGGTTCCCTCTTCCCGGACAATCGTTGATGGATGTAAAAAAGGCACTCTTTATTCCTTGAGAACCGTCCCCGTTCGATGAGTGTAACGGGGATGTTTCTCCAGCCCAACCCTAATCTCCTTCAAGATTTGCAGGGAGTGCGTGACGGCGTTTTCGGTGGAGCAGTTGCGTTCTCCGCGACGGCCCGGCGAACGAGTAGTGCGGGTTCTGTTCTAATAATCAACTTGGAGGCGACGCTCGTAGCCGCCTCCGTTCCCTGAGGGATGATTGCATGAAACGAGTTCGCACTATCCGCTGTCTCCTGCTAGTTCTGGCAATGTCGGTCTCGGCGCTAAGCCAAAATCAGGGGACGTCAGGCGAGAATGACGGTACGCAAACCAAGAGTGACGGACTTCCCGAATTCATCAAAGCGAATTACACGAAACACGAAAACCGGATTCTTATGCGGGACGGCATTCACTTATTTAGGGCCGTCTATGTACCCAGGGATGCTTCGAGGCAGAATCAGTATCCAATACTGCTCTCTCGCACACCCTATAGCGTGAGCCCATACGGTGAAGAGCGGTACCCACGAGGCTTTTGGGAAGGGGGGAATGAAAGGCCGACGCGGCAATTCTCCTCCGGTTGAGGTTGGTGGTCAAGCGCTGAACCCCAATCAAAATCTATACGTCACATATCAAGGATGGGCTAAGTGGACCACATGAGCGGCACGCGCGGCGGCTCGCAGTTGTTGTAAACAAGCGAGTACGTTCATTAAGAACGGGCCGACCATGGTCAATGGGATTATTGAAGTTGAACCCAGAATTCCACACCGGCTTATCATTCGACCGGGGCGGAACGATCCCGAGCGGAGCCCTGGCAGATTCCGTTACCTGGCCGTCACTTCTGCGTAGGCGGCACATACTCCTTAGGCACCGCCGAACCTTCCCCGAAGAAAAACTGGTCCATCTGCTTGACGATCACCTCCTGATCCTCGCGCCGCGCCGGGTTCAGCCGGTATTCGTTCAGCAGCATCTTGCAGTGTTCCGTCCACATTCTCCAGCCTTCCTGCGACACGTTATCGTAGACCTTGCGGCCCAGATCGTTGTCGAAAGGCGGCTCGTCCAGCCCCGGCATTTCTCTTTTCAATTTCACGCAAAAAACAGTGTGCGCCATACACGTCCTTCAGTCACGAATTTGTCTACTTAAAGTTTATTACATGCCTTCTGTTTGTCATCCTGAGCGAAGTCGAAGGACCCCTTACCAGTTTGCTGCAACCAGCAGCCCCTGCAAGGAGTTTCCATCCAGGCTCTCCCGCTAGCTCACGGCAAAAGATCAAGCCGAAGCCCGATAGCCAAAGCCCGGAGACCGAACTTTCTATTTCTTCTCTTCGCCTTTGTCCGGAGTCTTGCTCTTATCCTCAATCGACAGCAGCTCGATTTCAAAAATGAGCGTGGCCCCGGGGCCAATGTCGGCGCCCGCACCACGATCGCCGTAAGCCAGATCGGCTGGAATGAAAAGCTGCCATTTCGAACCGACGGGCATCAACTGAAGCGCCTCGGTCCATCCTTTGATCACTCCAGTGACCGGGAACGTCGCCGGCTGCCCGCGTTTATAACTGCTGTCAAACTCTTTGCCGTCGATCAGCGTGCCGCGATAGTTGCACACCACCGAGTCGCTCGTAGTGGGCTTCGGCCCCGTCCCCGCCGTCACAATCTTGTATTGCAAACCGCTGGGCAGCGTTACCACGCCATCTTTCCCTTTGTTGGCGGCCAGAAAAGCTTCGCCTTCTTTCTTGTTGCCTGCTGCGGCCTGCTCCATCTTGGTTTGCTGCTGCTCGTGCATCCGCTTTTGCATTTCACTCAGCACAGCCTGAGCTTCCTCGTCGGTGAGCAGCGTCTTGCCGCCGGCGAATCCATCTTTCATGCCGCGAAGGAAGATCGCCGCATCGAACGGAACCGACTGTTTCTTCAGACCATCTCCCATTCGCTTTGCCGTATTCATTCCAAGCGCGTAGCTGAACTTGTCTTTCTGAGTTTTAAGAACCAGAGGAGCTGCGCTCCTCGCCGCGGTGGCGGAATGCGCCTTCGCCGCCGGAGTCTGCGCCTTGGGATTAGTAGCCGGTGCTGGAGAAGCGGGTGGAGTCGTCGCTGCCGGGGTCTGCTGCGCCAGGGCGTTCCCCAGCAGCATCCCAGCCGCCAATATGTGTACTGCGATGGTGAAGGATTTTTGCATACAACCATTGTCACATCGCCCGAAGTTCTCCGCAAACCACAGCAGTGCCCAGATGGTAAGCCAGGAAGATCTACGTCAGCTAAGTACTCCGCGACACGTCGCGGAAAGGACGTGGTGGGCCCGCCAGGATTCGAACCTGGGACCAATGGATTATGAGTCCACGGCTCTAACCACTGAGCTACGGGCCCGTTGCTGGGCTGGGTGACATTCTACCGCACTGCTTTTGGAGCGGCTTGCCAAAGGCTTGGGGCGGTCTTTATGCTTAATATAGTTTTGGAAGGAGCTGTTATGAAGAGTTTTTCGATATTGTTCGTCGCTCTGGCGCTGGCTGTGGTTTCTGCTTTTGCGGCAGACCAGCCTCAGCCTCCGGTGGTTGGCAGTTCGGCGCCTGCCTTCAGTTTACCCAGCCAGGAAGGCGCGCAGGTATCGCTGGATCAGTTCAAGGGCAAGTGGGTGGTGCTCTACTTCTATCCCAAGGACTTCACTACAGGCTGCACGATCGAAGCGCACAACTTTCAGCGCGACATCGATCAATACACAGCGAAGAATGCGGTGGTTGTGGGCGTGAGCGTGGACAATGTGGATTCGCACAAGAGCTTCTGCACCAAAGAAGGGCTGAACTTCAAGCTGCTGGCGGATTCGAGCCACGCAGTCGCACAGGAATACGGCTCGACGATGGACCACGACGGGACGACGCTTGCCGCACGCAACAGTTTCCTGATCGACCCGACGGGCGTGATCAGAAAGGTATACCTGAAGGTGAGTCCGCAGGGTCACAGCGAGGAAGTGCTGGCTGATCTGCAGCAATTGCAGTCGGCCAAGTGAGTTCGATCCGAGCCTCTGTTTATCCCGATTTTCTTTATGGGACTGCGTGGAAGGAGGAGCGGACTCCTGGGCTGGTGGAGTTGGCGCTGCGCCTGGGATTTCGGGGAATCGATACGGCTAACCAGCGGCGGCACTACTTCGAGGCTGGAGTGGGGCAGGGGTTGGCGGCGGCTTATCGCGCGGGAGTGGTGGGGCGCGACGACCTTTTTCTGCAGACTAAGTTCACTTACCGGCCTGGCCAGGACCACCGGCTGCCGTACGACCCGATGGCTAAGCTTTCCGAGCAGGTGGCGCAGTCGGTGGCCAGTTCGCTGGAACATCTGGGGACGGACTACGTCGATTCTTATGTGCTGCATGGACCTTCCTCGGGTTATGACTGGACTGATGCGGATGCTGAGGTGTGGGACGCGATGAAGAAGGAGCGTGATGCGGGGCGCACGCGGCTGCTTGGGGTGAGCAACGTTTCTTTGCAGCATCTGGAGCAGATGGTTGCCGCCGACTCGGAGGGCCCGGCGTTCGTGCAGAACCGGTGCTATGCGCGCTTCGGTTGGGATCGCGAAGTGAGAATGTTCTGCCGCGAGCGAAAGATTGTTTACCAGGGATTCTCGCTGCTGACAGCGAATGCGGAGGTGCTTCGGCATCCTCTGGTCGCGGGTCTTGCTACGCGGGCTCAGGCAACTCCGGCGCAGGTTGTTTTTGCATTCGCTCGCGCGGTGGGGATGCTTCCGCTGACTGGCACTTCTGACGCTGAGCACATGAAAGAGGACCTGGCGAGTTCTGGCGTGGAGCTATCGGTTGACGCGGTGCGGGCGGTTGAGGCGCTGGCCGGGTGAGTTTGACCAAAGCTATTGGATCGCTTTTTCCCTTTTCATGGTCAGCCCAAGAGGCAAATGGACCGTCTGGTGTGGCGTTTCTGAGACAGCTCCGCCTGTAGAGATCCAAGGTAACCCCCGGTTGACCCGCCCGTGCCCGCGTGCATCTAACAGAAGTCACATCAGATTCACGCTGTTAAGGTAGGGCCATCTTGTCATGCGAAAAATTCGTTTGATCTTTGTTGTTGTTTTGACCTTTGTTGCGCTGTTTCTGTTTGCCGGTGTGGGAAGCGCGCAGATTCCCACCAGCGGCAACGTTTTTTTGGGTTACTCCTTTTACAATACGAATCTTTCCTTGGTCGACCGCGCCAATACGAACGGATGGGAGGCCACGGTAGAAGGGAAGATTTTCCCCTGGGTCGGGATCGTAGGGGACCTTGACGGCCATTATGGTTCGCAGAATTTTCCGACACTCTGCCCTCTCGGAGCATGCACATTCAACGCCAGTTTCGGTGAACACAACTATCTGTTTGGCCCGAGAGTGTCAGTTTCCGTAGGAAAGATTCGTCCGTTTGCCGAGGCCTTGTTTGGGGCCGCGCACGTCAGTGTCAGCGATAGCGGCCCTTCTGATACTTCATTCGCCACGGCGTTAGGCGGCGGCATCGACTACAGGATTATCCGTCCAATCGCCTGGCGATTCCAGGGAGATTACGTGCAGACGCGTTTCTTCGGCGCCACGCAGAACAACGTGCGCCTGTCGACGGGCATTGTGTTGCGTTTTTGAGGGACATGAACCATCCCCCCGGCGAAAAAGGACTCCGATGCGACCGTCATCGCCGTTTCGCGGCAGGCGCCCGCTCAACTTCCTTTGCCACGCGCATGACGGTCTTCTTCATGCGGTTCTCGCCGGCCCAGTAGATGCTGATCTCGTGGCCATCGGGATCGTTCAGATAGGCGTGACGCCAACCCCACGGCATCATGCGCGGCATCTGTGTTATGTAGAAGCCCTTGGCCTGGAGTTTGCGGCAAAACTCATCAACTTCGCGAATCTCGAAGTACAATCGCACACCGTCACTGGCAAGCGGCGTCCCCGGCCCCGCCAAGTGCAGCGCGATCGTGCCATCGCCTCCAGGTGCGCGCAGCCGCGCATAGACGGGTATACCTTCGTGGCGGAATTCGTCCACGAGTTTGAATCCCAGCAGGTCGCGATAAAAGCCTAGCGCGCGTCGCAGGTCTGCAGCATAGACCATTGCATGGTTAAAGGTCAGCTTCTCGCCGTCGAGTTCCGCTGGCCGCCGCGGCGCGGGTATTTTTCTTGCCGGACGCAGAGCGTCCTCACGCTTTCGCGACGGTGATTTCTTCGCTTTCTTGCGGGGATTCGATTTTCTCTTCGGGGACATTCTTGCCATAACTATGCCTCGCAGGTGCTCGGGGGACATTCTACCGGAACGGTCGTTCCGAGCCCGGCTCGGACAGGCGATGTTTGACTGACCGCCACCCTTACGGTCCGGTTCCCATTCTGAACGAACGGCGTAGCTGATGTAACCAGGCGTTTTACACTCATTGAGAATTGGGTAGCCCCGGCTTGGGTCAATGAGTGCTATAGGATGTTTCGCCACCCCTTTCGGATAACGGCGAGGATCCCTGACGCTTTTCAGGGCTAAGCGAAGGCGGGTCACACAACTAATTTTCAGGCACCGGGTTCCTATTGGCCGAGGGGGTTCTGACTCACGGTTGCTGGGACAGAATCTCGTTTAACCACTGAGGCGCTCTATGAGGCTGAACCCCATTGTTCTAGTAATCTTAATTACCATTTCTGGAGTGAAATTTACCGCAGCACAAGAGCAGAACGAATGGATTCCTCAAGGAATCGAGACGTTACAGCAAAGCGCGTCCTCGAAAACCAAGTTCACCTTCGACCACTCTATGCTGGTGCTGGCGTCTAAACTGGAACCAGACGACGAGGACCTCCGACGCGTGATCGCAGGGGTGAGCGGGATCTCGATCCGCAGGTATCATTTTCCGGGATCCTGGCAGTACGATCAAGGGGCTCTGAGTTCAGTGATCGAGGAATATCGTTCGGCGGGCTGGAAACAGCTGATGAACAGCCATGAGAAGGCTGGAGGCCAAGGTGCGACCGATCTCTGGGTCCGCTTACAAAACAACGCGATCAGCAACGTCGCGATTCTGCTTGCCAGCTCGAATGAGGTGAACTTCATTTCGGTCTCCGGGTCCATCAGTCCGCTTGACCTCTCCCATCTCGGCGGACATCTTGGTATCCCGAAGATCGAAGGTGGAGTGATGGTGCCAAATACTGAGCGAAGGCCGTAACTGGAATTAGCGTAAAGGTGACTGATCCCCAGCGCGAATGACTTGGTCGTCCACGAATCGACTTATCAAAGGAGGTAAAGTGAAGAAAATCCTCAACGCTTGGAAAGCTATTGCGGCGTGGGTAAAGAGCCTCAACGCGGACGCCGCTCGTGATTCGCTGCGCAATGTGTTGGCAGTAGTCGGGGGCGCAACGATTTTAGCTGATTTCGACACGATAAAGGTTTGGCTTGTCCTGCCGATGCTTGGCTTTGCTTTTCTGATCTGGTTTCTCGATTACGAGCGCCATTTTTATGGACAGACCGTAGAGGAAGCAAGGGCGCCTCGATGATCCTTTGTTGGACGTGTGCCCTTCGCTCTCACATCGGTTTCTGATCCTAGCCAACGATAAATGTCCGGGGAACTCAGCGTGGAAACCTCTTGTGCCGATGAAGCCGATCAAAAATCCCGAACATCAGAGCGATCACCACAAACACCATCCAGCTGGCTTCCGGGCCCAGCGGACCGCCGGTAAGCCACTGCGGGCCCTGCCAGCGAGTTTCAAGAAGGTGACCGACAGCATACTCACCGGCGTTTTGTCCCGACCACACGAAGAGGTTGGCGAAGTCAAAAGCGGCGTGGAAACCGATGGCGAAGGCCAGCGAGCCGGTGCGGCGCAACGTGAGGCACACGAAGAGGCCGAGCAGCCCAGTGGAGGCGAAGTCTTCCCAGCGCTCGTGCGGCTTGAGAAAATAGTGCAGAGCGCCGAAGCCAATGGAGAGCAGAATGGCCGCTGCCCAGAAGCCAATACCATCGGCGAGCGTAGTGAGGAGATAAGCGCGGAACTGGAACTCCTCCGAAAACCCGATGAGCAGGTTAGCAATGATCCAGACGCCTAAGAAGTACCAGAGAGCGCCGCCATGAATTGCGAGCCCGAGGATGCAATAGCCGCCGAAGGCTGCAATCAAGCCCACGAGCAAAGAAGTGGAGGCCGCGCCCCAAGCAAGCCCAACCCAGAAGTCGCCTCCGAACGCGGTGCGTACCGGAATGCCGTAGTCGAGAAAGCGGCGGCGCTCGATGCGGGCCATAATCCAGGTCGCAGCCACTACCTGGATGAGCGTCTGCAGTTCGTCAAAGATAGTGCCTACAGGATCGAGGAAGGGCCGCTCCTTGAGATGGAAGATCTTGGGAATGATCCAGTTCGCCAGGAATCCAAGCCCCACGAAAATGCCGACAAAAATGAGCAGACGCCAACCGGCGCGCAAGCCACGCGAGTTAAGTAAGATTTTTCTCATAGCCTCCGGTTGATATCCGTTCCTCGCTTGAAGGCCCCCTCACAGACAAGCCAGTCTGATGCCGCGGTTTGACCGGTATCTTAATACGGAACTGGATTGTTGACGAAGGAAGGCGATCACACTCAGAAGCCGGCTAGATGAGGTCAATCACTGCTATCGAGATTTTGCGTCGGTCTGTGGTTGTAGATTACATTATTCAGCATGACTTGCCGCAATTTTGCTATCGCACTTGTGTTATTCGCTCTTCCTGCATTCGCCCAGCGTGGCCAATCTGCTAAACCGGCTGCCGATGCCAGCGCAACTCCTGCTGCAGAGAAATCGGCGGAGTCGAAATCCGGCGAACCGAAATCCAGTGACTCGAAGTCCGCTGAACCAGTGAAGAATCCTCTGCCCGCAGACAAGTCCGTGCCGCAGACGATCGCAGTGAACGGCAAGACGCTCCACTACACGGCGACGGTCGGCACAATCACGCTGAAAGGCAAGGACGACAAGCCCACCGGCGTGGTGATGTACACGGCATACATGCTGGGCGAACCAAGAGGCGATCAACCAAGAGGCGACGAACCAAAAGGGAAGAACATCGACAGCGGTTCGCACCGGCCGGTCACGTTCGCGCTGAATGGTGGGCCGGGGGCCTCGTCCGTCTATCTGAACCTTGGCGCGATCGGGCCGAAGCATGTTGCGTTTGCGAATGAGGGTGATTCGCCTTCGGACCCGGCGACGCTGACCGACAATCCCGGCACCTGGCTCGATTTTACCGACATGGTGTTTATCGACCCGATCGGCACGGGATTTTCGCGTTCTCTGGTGGATGAGGCGGAGACGAAGAAGCTTTTCTATGCACCGAAGCCCGACATCGAGTATCTCTCGCTCGTCATCTACAAGTGGCTGGTGCAGAACGATCGCTTGCTGGACAAAAAATATTTGGTAGGCGAAAGCTATGGCGGGTATCGCGGGCCACTGCTGACGCACTATCTGCAATCAACCCTGGGCGTTGCCATGAACGGCCTGGTGCTGGTGAGTCCATATCTGAACCCGGAGAAAGGCGATGGGGACCTGTCGCCGATTCCCTGGATGATCGACCTGCCGTCGATAACGGCCGCACATCTGGAGTCCGAAGGCAAGCTGACTGACGCGGCGATGCAGCAGGTGATCGCGTACACGCGCGGAGACTATGCAGGGGCACTGCTAAAAGGCCGCAGTGATCCGGCTGCCAGCGATGCGATGATTGCGCATGTAACCGAAATGACGGGGCTTGACGAGAAGTTCGTGAAGTTTGCCGGTGGCCGGCTGGACATTCGGGCCTATCTCCGCGAGGTGCACCGCACGCAAGGGTTAATCGGCAGTGTGTACGACTCGAACGTGACCGCGCCCGATCCGTTCCCCTACGCCCCGACGCAACAGACCGGCGATCCGATACTGGAGAGCATCATCGCGCCTACGACCACGGCCATGGTGGACTTCATCACGCGAACGGTGGGATGGAAAACCGATGCGCGCTATGAGGCCCTATCGGAGGACGTCAACCGGCAATGGGATCGCAACGACGACCTGCGTAAGGGTGCGGTGAGAGACCTGCGCGAGTCGGTTGCTGCCGATCCCAAGCTGCGCGTGCTGATCGTGCATGGATGGAACGACCTGTCATGCCCGTTCATGGGATCAGTCCTCAGCGTAGACCAGATGCCGATCATGGGTGATGCGAACCGGGTACAGATCCATGAGTTTCCCGGCGGCCACATGTTTTATACGCGTACCGTGAATGCGGACTCGTTACATAAGCTTGCTGAGACGATGGTGGAGACGCATTAACGGCGACTATTTGCAGATTGACGGGCAGTAGTCCTCTGCCGCGCAGGTTAGGGCCCGGATGCCGCTGCGGGCGGTCCAGGATTAAGGTCGAACTCAGGATGAGGCACACCCATCATCCACTTGTCGAACCAACCGACGATGTATTCCAGACGTTCGATGCGATGCCAGGGCTCGCCGGAGCGCGAGAGTTCGTGGGTCTCGCGGGGAAAGACAACCATTCCGGTCGGGCGCTTCATATATTTGAGCGCACGGAACAACTGTTCGCCTCCTGAGTCTTGCGGAGTACGGTAGTCGGATTCGCCCAGGACAAACAGGACCGGAGTGTGGATGTTCTTCACAAACGTAATTGCCGAGCGGTTGTTGTAGTCCTGCGGGTCTTCGAAAGGCGGCGCCTTGAACCAGGTCGGCTGGAACAGCGTGAAATCAGCGGTGTACCACCATGAGGCCCAGTTGGAAATGTCGCGCTGCGACACTGCAGCGGCGAAGCGGTCGGTGTGCGTGATGGTCCAATCGGTGAGAACGCCGCCGCCGCTGCCGCCGGTTACACCGAGTTTCTTCTGGTCGATGTAGCCGCGCTTGAGGAGTTCGTCGACGCCGATCATCAGATCGCGATAGTCGTCGCCGGGGTAGTGATATTGAATGATATTGCCGAACTCCTGACCATAGCTGGTTGAGCCGCGCGGGTTCGGATAGAAGACCACATAACCTTTGGCGGCCATCCATTGAAATTCATGATCGAAGACCCAGCCATAGGCTGCGTGCGGGCCGCCGTGGATGTCGAGAATGAGCGGGTATTTTTTCTGCGGATCGAAGTCAGGCGGTTTCTGGATCCAGCCCTGAATATTCTTGCCATCGAAACTTTTGTAATTGATTTCCTCCGGCGCGGTGAGATTGAGTTGCGACCAGAGCTTCTGGTTAAAGTCGGTGATGCGGGTTTGCGTTCCGTCGGCGGCAACGGCGAAGAGATCGCCGATCATCACTGGTGAGGAGATGAGGGCGACAATCGTGCTGGCGTCTGCGCTCACCGAAAAATCCAGGACTGCCTGGTCACCCCGGGTGACTTCGGCGACCGCGCCGGTATGTGTGTCGACCCGCACGTCGACCCGCACTATGGTCGTGCGTCCTTGCTTCTGCACGATATCGAAGAGCGAGCGGCCGTCGGGCGACCAGTAGAGCGCGCGTCCGCGCCCGCCGCGCGGTGGGGCATTGTCGCCGCCAACCGGGCTGCCCATGTCGAAGTCGTAGTCGGCGGTCAGATTTCGCGGTTTCGCGTCAGGCGCAACGTCCATGACCCAGAGGTCGGGTTGCGAATAGGAACGGACCGGCTGAGTGACAGAGCCATTGAAAGCGAACTGGCGGCCGTCTGGGCTGAGGACGAGATCACCGGCCGCCATCGGAATCGTGGCAAGCTTCTCAGGGGTTCCACCAGAGGGAGGCACGGAGTAAATATCCGTGCTTGGGAGCTCGTAATAGGGTTCGTCGATGCGCCGCGTGACGAAGTAAATGCGGGAGCCATCGCGGCTCCAGATGAGCTGACCCTCGTCGAAGTTCCCGCTGGTCAGTTGCACGGGCTTGGGAATTTCTTCCGAGGTTGCCGGCGCCTCGAGTAGCCAAATGTGGGCGTGGTGCTTGGGATCAATGTAGCCTTCATCATTACTGCGATAGACGGCGCGGTTGATGACATGCACGTCGGACTCGTGCTCGCTCTCAGCCGGAGTGTCGCCGGGTTTCGTCGCATTCTTCTTGTGCCTGGCCTTCTCGATGTCCTCCGGCGTGGTGGAACTCAGGAATGCGATCTGCTTGCCGTCTGGGGACCAGACCGGGTTCGACGCCCCTTTGGGTAGATCGGTCAGGGTCAAGGCCTCGCCTCCGGAGAGCGACAGCATTGCCAATTGACCGGGCTTGGGCTTGCCGGATTCGTCTTTGTCACCGCCTCGAACGAAGACTATATGCTGGCCATCAGGCGACCAGAGCGGCCGAGCGTCATGCTTGCCGTTGGTCATCCGGATGGGAATGTCTTTGGTCTTGGTGGAAGCTATCCAGATGGAAGTCTCGTAGTTGGTGCGTTTCTCGTCGACAGTGACACGGGTGAATGTGACGTGCGCGCCATCGGGCGCGAGTTGAGGATCGGTGACCCAGACGAAGTCGAAGAGATCTTTTTCGGTGAGGAGGCGCTTTTGCGAATCGGCAGGCGACGTCGTGTTCTGTGCTGCCAGCGAGGTAACAAGCGCGATGATGATTGCAACGGAAAGGCTGGACTTCTTCATGTTCTTCATGGGCATCCTCTAACTAGACATCCTGAAAACCGTTGTAGCTGCGGCGAAGCTGAGAGTGTGCCGCTTCTGAATGGTGACTGTCAACAAACCTTCACGGGTTGGGCTGGGTGAACTCTTAGCGACGCTGCAGTTGCTGCAGGACTGCGCGGGCTGGGGGATAATCAGGGGCGATTCTCAACGCGATATTAATCTCGGCAGCTGCCTCGTCGTAGCGATTCATTTCCGCCAAGGCCGCGGCGAGGTTCGTGTGATATTCCGCATCGCCGGTGGAAATAGCAACGGCGGATTCAAATTGTGCGACCGCTGAAGGAAACTGCTGGAGATCACCGTAGACGCCGCCTAAATTGTTATGGAGCGAAGCCTGGAAATCATCTTTCGCGGTGTGTATGGCGAGAGCACGCGTGAAATACGCTTCGGCTTCGTCGAGATTTCGCTTGTGCTGCCAGGCGAGAAGCCCGAGCGCGTTGAGGACGTTTTCGTCCTGGGGCCGGGTGGCGAATGCACGGGTGAGCAGCGGTTCGGCATCCTGCCAGCGGCCTGACTTCAAAAGGACCAGACCCTCTTCGACATCCAACTCGGAATCGTTGGGAATATCTTTCGGAGCATCTTTCGAAACGTCTTTCGGAAATATGTCGCGCCACTGGTGCAAGACCTCGAGAGCGCGAGCGTAATCGCCATGATCGGAATAAAGAGATGCCAAACCTTCGAGGCTGCGCGACAAATCGAGCGAGTCGGGCGGATTCTCGTTGCGCGCCAAAGCAATCGCTTGCAGATAGTGCGCTTCTGCGGATTGGGATTCCGCGGGACCGGCGCTGTCGCCCGCCGTGGCAGCGACCATGAAGTGCACAAAAGGCGCGTCGGGCGATACGGACAGAGTCTTACGGAACAGGGTCGCATCATCGTGCCAGTCCGGGTTGCGGACGAACGTCTCCGTGGAGAACCACGCCACGACTGCCACGAGGAGAAGAACGGAGAGAGGCATCCGGAGTTTTGCCGGCAAACGCTTCGTGGCTGAAGCGGTGATTAAAGCCGCGAGGAGACAGAAAGCGAGCGAAGGGAGGTAGAGATAACGTTCCGCAAAGACGTTCCTACCCAGGGCATAAATATTCATGACAGGCAGGAGTGTTATGAATACCCACAGCGCGGCAAACGCGGCCAACGGAGCGCGGCGAAACGCATAGCCGATCGCGATGCAGACCGTAACCACGAAGAGAATGGCCACCATCGCCCGGGGATCAGCAATTGAGCGGACGGGAGAGAAAATATAATAGGCATTTAAATGAAGAGGAGCGATCAGCTTCCACCAATACAGCGCCAACAGATGGAAGGCACTTAAAACGACCTGAAAGTTCGTCAGACCCCAGGTTCGCTGGCGCATGGTCAGGGAACCGAGCATGCGAAAACGCAAGACCAGATAAACGGCCAGCACACACCAGAAGGGGACGCTAAGCTTTACGGACGAGAGAAGCCGCTTTCTGAAATTGCCAGGTTCGTTACTTGGTTCGGAGCAAAGCGCACTGGCCGCGATGATGACCGGCAAAACCATCGCAGTTTCTTTCCAGAGCAGGGCTGCGGCGAAGGCCAGCAGGGACAGGGCGAAGAAGGCCCACTGGCGGGGAAGAAACCGCTGCGTTGGAGTCAGGTCTGGATTTGGAGCGCGGACGGAAAGAAAAAGGGCGAACGAGATGAGAACGAAGGTTGCGCATCCGAGTTCGGGCAAGGCGGAAATCCAGTCGACGGGTTCGGAGTGGACGGGGTGGACTGCGAACAGGGCTGCGGCGGCAAATGCGAGGGCGAGGCGCCGCGTCAATTTCAAATAAACTGCGAACGCGGCGAGAACCGCTGCTAAGGCAAAGACAAGGCTGAGAGTGTGCAAGGATTGCGGCTGCAGTCCGAACCAATCTGCGGTCAGGCGATAGGACACCATTTGGAGTGGCCGGTAATAGTTGGTATGCCCGGGCTGGTCACGATGCTTGTAACCCCAAACGTCCGCTGAGAACAAATGCGCCCACGGCGCATCGGGCCGGAGATCAGGATTCATCACGATCTGCTGGTTGTCGTCCCAGACAAAACCGTTGCTCAGGCTGCCGGCGTAAGCAATCAGTACCAGGGCGGACAGAGCGGCGACGGCGAGTGCAATTCGCATCCATGGAAGCAGTTGCGAGGTGCGCGGTCCTGGGGCCGGCGGAGAGGCGCCTGCCGGAGGCTTACGTTTGTCCCGCAGTCTTTGTGCTTTACCCGCGGCTTTCCCCACTGCTTTACCCACTCGATCGTTCATTATTTCAAAGTGTGGCTCCCAATGACAGGACAATTACAGATCGGAGTACGTTGGGGATTTACAGTTTGGATGCGCGGTTCTCTAGCTCCGACCGCCGAGTAGTTCCAGCGCCTGGTCGGTGGTGATTAATTTTGCTCCGAGAGCTTGCAGTTCGGCTACGGTGCGGGCTCCGTCTTCGGGTTTCAGGGTTTCGATTGCGTCTTTGACCACGGAGACGCGGCGTCCGCGGTCGAGTAATCCCTTGGCGGCGAGGCGAACGCAGTATTCCGTTACCACGCCGAAGACGACGAACTCCTTGTTGTCGCCCAAGCGCTTGACCAGCTCCTCGGCGTGGCGGCTTTCGAAGATGTCGAGGGTTTGTTTTTCGAGGAGTATCTGCTGATATTTCGCGAGGTCTGGTGGGAGCGCTGCCGTGGGGTCGTTCGGCACCCTGATAATTTTCCCGGTCAGGGCTTCGGGGATGTAGGCGGAGCCTGCTGTGCCCTTGATGCAGTGCGGCGGAAAGGTTTTGAATTCGGGGTCGTTCTCGGTGTGGAAGCAGCCGTGGGAGACCAGGAACACGCGGCCCTGGCGGGCGGCGTCGGTGAGGCGGCGAATATTGGGGAGCAGGCGTTCGGCGCCGGGGACGTAGAGCTTGCCGCCGGGGAGCATGAAGTCCGCTTGCGTGTCGACTTCCCAGAAGATTGCGTTGCTGGATGCCATTGCCGTTCTGCCTCCCGACAACAATTGTACAAACTCATTACATGGTCGTGACAAATGGACGCTGGTGCGAACCTAGCATCCTCCAACAGCGGTCAGAGAGATTGCGGTCCAGCTCTTCGAATGCGGGTTGCCGACCCACCCCTGCCTCTGAGTCCGCAATTAAGAGGAGACTTTTTATGCAGCGTTGCAGGATCGTTTATACCCTTTGCCTTGGCCTGGCGTTGATGCTGGTTTCAAACGCCGCCCTGGCGCAGTATCAACTCACAAACCTGGATTCAAATCAGGTAGGAGCCGCGAAGCACACGGATCCTCTGATCGTAAATGCGTGGGGATTGGTGCACGCTCCCGGCTCGCCCTGGTGGGTCAGCGACAATAACTCTGGATGGTCGACGCTTTATGATGCCAACGGAGCGATCGTGCAGCAATTGAAGGTGCTGGTTCCGACGGGGGGAAAAAACGGGCCGGGCTCGCCGACGGGGATCGTTTCGAGCGCATCGACGACCGATGAGTTTAAGGTGCAGGGGTGGCCGTCGGTCTTTCTGTTTGCAACGCTGGATGGAACTATCAGCGGTTGGTCGCCGCAGGCGAACCTCAATGCGGCGATTGTGGCGGTGAACACCTCGAGCAATGCGTCCCCTGCGATGTACACCGGCCTCGCGATCACGAACAAGCCATCGGGGAACTTTTTGTACGCGGCCGACGAGGCGAACAATAAGGTGGATATTTACGATGGAAGCTTCAGCCTGGTGACTTCGTTCACCGACACCACGCTGCCTGCTGGATTTGCACCGTTCGGGATCCGCGACATCAATGGGCTGGTGTATGTGACATTTGCCAGCGTTAGCGGCGGGAGCGGCGGTTTTGTCGACGTGTTTAGCGAGGATGGAACGCCTGTGACTCCGGGAGAGCATTTGCTGCAGGGGGCGCCGTTGAACCAGCCTTGGGGAATTGCTGCTGCACCGGGACACTTTGGGCCGTTGAGCAACACGCTACTGATCTCGAACAATACCAACAGCGGAAGCATCAACGCTTTCGACCCTCTTACGAAAAAGTTCGTGGGAGCGATCAAGGATACAGAGGGAAAAGTCATTCGCATCGATCAGCTTTGGGGGATTGATTTCGGCGATGGCACAAAAGGGGGAGAAAACGGAGGAATCAACCAAATGTTCTTTACGGCCGGTCCCAGCAATAATCTGGCGGGAACGTTTGGAACGATCGTATTTAAACCCTAGGATTCGGGCTCACGGTGATTTCAGAAGAGGCCGCCCCCCGGGCGGCCTTTGTGGTTTGGAAGAAAGCACGGCAGGCGAGCGATTTGAAATTGACGGGTGGGGGTTGGCTGCAACTTAAGAATTGGGATCTTGCAGGCGCTGAACGAACGATAGCAGGTTGGCTTCGAGGGTTTTTTTGGAGGCCTCGGGCAAATCGAGGAAGCGGAAGGGCTGGAGCCAGCCTTGCGTGGCCCACATGGGGAACATCATCTCCGCTTTTTCGCGGATGGTGGTCTCGCCTAGGTGGAAGAGGATTTCGACTCGCAGCTTTTCGTCGAGAGGCTTTTCCAAATGCATGAGGCCGCCGCTGGTGGAAAGCTGATGGATCTTGCCCCGCACCTGACGCCGGTTGGGCAGTCGAATGAGCGACAGGACGGAACCGCGTAGCTTGACGCGAAACGGACGGTCCTTGCCGCCGGGAAAGCTTATGGACGATGGAGCCTGCGCGACTGGTTCTGGAGTCTCGGACATCGTGGCTAGAGTATGGCACTTCGCCGGCGACGGGACGAGGTTACGAAAGAAGCAGAAATCAGTGGCCAGTGGTTAGTAAGCAGTGTCCAGTGGTTAGTGGTCAGTGGCCGGTGGGGATCCTCTGGAAGAAATCTGCATTTCTATGCTACGGAACCGGCGCCGACTAATGGCTGGCCACTGATCACTGACCACTGACCACTGACCACTATTTTCTGCTGGGGTGGGCTTCGCCGTGGCTGGAGAAGATGTTGTAGGGCCACGCGTTCTTGCTGGTGGGCGCGGCTTTAATTTCACCGCCTGAGGCAGGAGCGGGAGCTGGGGCGCAATTCCAATCTGCCGGCGGATCGGCGATTCCCCAGACATTGCCGGGGTTGTATAGTGACGCTCCGATGAGAAATTGCTTTCCTTCGCTACCCAGCGGCAGGCAATTGGCCACGCGGGCAGAAGCGCTGCCGCCGCCTGGAAGATTACTTAGCAGCACTGGAGTTCCGATGGGCAAGGCTTGCGAGGCGCGGAATCCGCAGCCCTGCGGGCTCACGATGAGGGCCATGCACTCGGCGGCGAACACATGTTTGCGGTCGAGGCTGGTCACGGTGACGGGAATCTCCACACGTATTCGCGTGCTGCGCCGGGTCGCCTTGGATGTGAGTATTTCCATCTGCGATAGTTCGTTGGTCCTGTTCTTACCGTGTTTCCGACAGCTTAGTTTGACAGAACTGAGGCTGGGTCGAGGCCTAATAAAAGGCTGGTGGAGGTGACGGAAGTAACCGGCGGTGGTGCCTGAGGTCAGAGCGAAGCAGGTCGAGCTGCGCTCGACCGAACAGCCGGGGGCGGCTGTTCCCACATACACATCTCGAAAGTGCGAAGCTGGGCTGCCCTGCTAAGATGGCTCGACCTCCGTGAGCGATGCGCCAACTACTTCGGTTGCCCCCGAGTGGGAACTTCTGCTGGCCGCCAGCTCGGCCGATCCCGATGAAAGCGCGCTTGACCGCATCCGGCGCCTGCTGGAGAAATCGGTCGAGTGGGAGGTGGTGCTTCGACGGGCGGACAAACATGGCACATCTTCTCTGCTGTATCAGAACCTCTTGCGTTTAGAAAGCATGGTTCCTTCCTCTGTGCTGGCGTTGCTTCGCCGGAGTTACGAGGGAAATGTCTTCAAGTCTCTTTTTTTGACGCGCGAATTGATGCGTATTGTGGACTGTCTCGAAAGGGTGGGCATCGAGGCCGTTCCTTACAAGGGAGTCGTCATGTCGGAGGTTTATTACGGCGACATGGCGCTGCGGCAGTCCAGTGACATCGACTTGTTTGTCCGCAAGCGCGACCTAGGGCGTGTCAAGAGTGCGCTGCGGGACCTGGACTATACGACGCGGCTGGTCATCCCCGACGAGGTGCTGGAAGATTACATCGCTGCGGGCTACGAGTGGACTTTTGACAGTCCCGCTGGGCCGAACCTGCTGGAAGTGCAGTGGGCGCTGCAGCCGCGGTTCTACGCAGTCGACTTCGACATGGATGGGCTGTTTGAGCGCGCGGTGAAGGTGACGATTGCGGACCGCCCGGTGAGGACGCCTTCTCCGGAAGATCTGCTGCTGGTGCTGTCGGTGCACGCGGCGAAACATGTTTGGGGACGGCTGATCTGGCTGAGAGACATTGCACAGATTTTGAAGCGGGAGAATCTGAATTGGGATTGGGTGCAGGCTCGAACCCGGGAATTGGGCATCGACCGGATTCTGCGGATCACGCTTTTATTGGTGAACCGGTTTCTGGAGACTACGATTCCGGCGGCGATCGAAAGCGTGGTGCTCGCGGACCCGGCTGCGCAGGACTTGGCTGAGGAGATCGCGGCGGCCGTGGCTGCTGGAATTTCGTACGATACGCAGCAGGTATCTTATTTCCGGCTTATGATGCGGCTTCGGGAACGGCGGGCAGATCGGGTGCGATTTCTGGCGCGCTTGACGTTTACTCCTGGGCCGGGGGAGTGGGACGCGGTTCGGTTGCCCGGGCCGCTGGTTCCGCTTTATCGGGCGGTGCGGCTGGTGCGGCTGGCGGGGAGATTCCGTCGGGGGTAAAAGACTCCGCTTGCAACGGGCTTAGGCGCTGCCTGCGCTTCGCTGCGCTTGGCTCGACGGCCGAGGCGGCCGTCCCCACATTACTGCTGCGACGGCTTCTCCGCACACTTCCAACACTTTCAGCGGCTGGCTAGGCCGCCGGCGGTTTCGCCGCCGTCCATGGTGTAGACGTGACCTGTCGCGTACGCGGCGTCGTCGGAGGCCAGGAATGCGAACAGGCCTGCGATTTCTTCCGGAGCGGCGTGGCGGCGGAGGGGAATTTTGCGGTTTACTTCTTCGAGCATGGCGTCGGTGTACTCGGCGCGCTGCATGGGGGTGAGGACGTATCCGGGAGCTACGGCGCACACGCGAATTCTGGGCGCGAGTTCGAGGGCCATGGAGCGGGTGAGTTCGATCACTCCGGCTTTGGTGGCGTTGTATCCGGCGTAGTAGGGATAGCCCATGATGCCGTTGGTGGAGGCAGTTTGCAGGATTACTCCGCTGCCGCGCTCGGCGGAGAAGCGTTCCCACATGTGGCGCGCGGCGGTTTGCGCCATGTAGAAGACGCCGGTGAGATTTACGGCGACCGTTTTGTCCCATTGTTCGGGAGTGATTTCGAGGAAGCTGCGGCGGATGCTGATGCCGGCGTTGTTGATGAGGACATCGACTCCGTCCATGACGCGGACTGCGCCGGCGAATGCGGCTTCGACCTGCATGAGGTCGGTGACGTCGGCGATGATGGCTTCGGAGATTTTGGGTAGTTGGCGGCGGATGGCTGCGCAGGCTGCGGAGTCGCGGTCGAGGATGCAGACTTGAGAGCCTTCTTCCAGAAAACGCGCGGCGGTGGCGGCGCCGATTCCGCTGGCGCCGCCGGTGATGAGGATTCGTTTGGATTTCAGGCCGCGCATGCCATCGCTCAGTATGACAGAGTCAGGAGCGTCGCGTGCTCAGAGCCCGCAATCGAACTATCGCTCAGGAGCGGACGACATCCTCGATAGGCGATGCACGCCGGAGCGGCGCAATGCGAACAGGACGGCCCAACCGAGCGCGCCTGCGAGGTAAACTCCCAGGAACATCAGGGCGAACGTCGGCAAGAATGTTTGATGGGCTGGCTGGATGGTCACGACGGGTGGATTGAGGTCCGAAACCGAAGCTCGGATTGCGTCCGCCCTTTGGATGGCGAGCACGACTCCGGCGAGAATCACGGTCATTAGGAACGCGGTGATTTTGGGAAAACGGAAACCGGAACGCATGGTGAACCTCCTTGATGAGGGTGGAAATGGGATGTCGCCGCCGAGGATGCGGCGGGCATGTTCAGCGATGGCACCACGAAAGAGTCCGACGATTTCTCGAAGGTATAACTTCGCCGTGGCAAGGCTTCCTTTCTTCCGGGCGTCGGCGTCTACGTCATGAAAGACGGCGACCATTTCTTCGGCGAAGCGCTCACGGTACGGGCTGGGATAAAGGCGAAGAAGGCTTGTGTAGAGAGCGAGCATCGATCATGCCCCCTTGCTCGCGGCGCGCAGGCTGGCCACGCGCGTGAGTTGCTTCAGGCGGGCGACTTCCGTTTGCAGAATGCGGCGGCCCTTGGCAGAGAGGCGATAGGCATGGCGTCCGCGCGTGGTGTCGTTTTCTTCGAAGGGTTCGATCCAGCCATCGTCGAGCAGGCGGCGCAACGCGCCATATAGGGTTCCGGTGCTGAGCGCGACGCGGCCGCTGCTGACTTCCTCGATGTCTTTGAGAATCGAATAACCGTGGCGCGGGCGCTCGGACAAGCTGAGAAGAATGAGCAGGACGGGTTCAGTAAGGGGAGGCAGGTTCATATATGACTTCATGCGACATGTCGTCATACGCCATATTAAGCAAACTGCCTTCCAACGTCAAGCGGAAAATGTACGGAGTGCTCCTCCCATGAATCAGCGGCGATGGAAACTCCCTGAAAAGGCGCTGCTGCGCTCAGGATGACAAGACAGTAGAGAGTGACTAAATGGGTTTGCCGCGGAAGAAGTAGACGAGCTCGATGATGAGGATGATGACGACCATCAGTTCCAGGACGAAGGCGCGGCTTTGGTTGAATTCGTCGACCATGAAGCGGTAGAGCTCTTCGGCGGTTTGCAGTTTTTGCTGGACCAGATCTTTGTAGTCGGGCACGCCGACCTTTAACGCTGCGAGCTTGTAGAGGCGGGCGGAGAACATGTCGCTTAAAAACTTGATGGCGTTATCGGCGCGCTCGGTCAACTCGCTTACGTCGAGCAGGACGGTGTGGAGTTTGGAGGCGGCTTTCGCGGTGCGCCAGCGCGACCAGAGGCCGCGGCCTCCGCGATCGAGGAAGTCGTAGACGCCTTCGAGCTGTTTGGTGAGCAGCTCGTCGTAGTGACGGAATTCGAGCAGCTGGGAGTTGGCGTACTGCAGGAGTTGGATGGCGGTCTCGGCTCCGGCGGGACTGTCGTAGATAAAAGCGGCGTTCCAGCCGATTACGGCAAGATCGTTGGGATAGTAGGAAATGCGCGATTGCAGAATTTCCTGGCGTTCGCCATCGGAGAGCGGCTGGCTCTCGCCGCGCACGACCTGAGAGATGTAGCCTCCTTGAGAAGCGAGGAGATCGGTGGCGGAGGGTGAGCCGGCAATTTCGCGCAGGTGGAAGATGAAATAGTCCTCCTGCAGCCACTCGGCGGTGTAGGGCTTGACTAGTGCGGGCGCGGCGCGCTCGAGTTTCTGCTTGACGATGCGAGTGGCCAGGCTCTCGAAGTTCGTGTCCCAAACCCAACGGCTGGAAAGCTGGATGAGCTTGTCCCAGTCACCGGAAAAGGGCAGCTCGAAGACTATGCTGACCACGCCGTAGTCGAAATACTTGATGTCGCCCTGCAGGCGCTCGCCGCTTTCAAGAACGAGCGGTTCGAGGACTTCTTCGACCGGAGGACGCTGGTAGCGGACGTAGCCGGGAGCCAGATGCTTGAAGCTGGCGTCGGCAGTGCGGGCGCCGAGGATCTGGCGAAGCTGGTCGAGGCGAATCTCTTCGCAAACGTCGAACTGGATCAGGACGAGCACGGAGCCGCAGAGCGGGGCATCCGGCGGCTTGGTGGCTACCAGAGTGGGCAGGGCTTCGGCGGGGACTTTGCCTACGGTGGGGGCGGAGATGGTGGTTTCACGGTCCATGACGCCGGTGTCCTGGAGCTCGCCAGTTGGGACCACGGGCTCCATTACATCTGGTTCGGGGTCCATGACTTCCTGACTGAGAATTCGGACTTAAGCTCGGCTCGCCTCGGTGTTTTGTCTAGGGCTCCTATTGGAAGAGCGGGCGAACATGTTAATTGTCCCAGAAGAAAGCCGATCTGGCGAGGGGTGGAGGTTAGCATCGAGCTATAAAACCGCGTTAAATCTTTTATAATCAGCGCCTTCTGGATAATCCCCATAATAGGAGGCCGCCCGCTACCAAGGCCGCTAGACCTAGCCCGGCGTGCTTCATGGACTGGAGCACCTCGGCTTCGCGTCGGTGAGTGCCCGGGGATTCGGGGTAAGAGCCGGAGTCGGGCGCGTGAGCTTCCCTGGACTGGGTCAGTGCCATCTTGAGGACTTCCGCCAGGTGCAGGGCGCGGCGTGGCGAGCCTTGCGCGATCTGCTCGCGGCAGCTGAAGCCGTCGGCGATGATCAGCCAGTCGGGTGGGGCTTGCCGGACGGCGGGGAGCAGTTCGAGTTCGCCGATGGCGACGGACAACTCGTACTTGTCGGGTTCGAAGCCGAAGGAGCCGGCCATGCCGCAGCAGCCAGGGGCGGGGCTTTGGAAGTCGACGCCCAGCCGGCGCAGGACTGACTCCTCCGCCGTCATCTTCATCAAGGATTTGTGGTGGCAGTGACCGTGGAGAAGCGCTTTGCGGTCGAACCGGGGCAAGGGGAAATTCTGGGCGCGAGTTTCGAGGAATTCGCTGAGCAGGAAGGTCTGGCGAGACAAGGCTTGGGCTCGTTCGTCGTGGGGAAACAGATTCAAGAGTTCGTCGCGGAATACGGCTACGCAGCTGGGCTCGAGGCCGACGATGGGAATGCCGGCTTCAATTTCGGGAGAGAGCTCGTCGAGGATCCGGAGCAGCAGGCTCTGGGCGCGGTCGAGCATGCCCTGGTCGTAGAGTGGGCGACCACAGCAGAGGTTGGCTTTGGGGACTACGACTCGGAAGCCGGCGGCTTCGAGGACTTCTACGGCAGCTTGGGCGGTGCTGGGGTGGAAATAGTTGTTGAAGGTGTCGGGCCAGAGTAGGACGGGCGGTCCCTCAGGAGCTGAAGCCTGTGTGTTTTCGGCGCGGTACGGCACGACTGAAGCCGTGCCCTTCCCGAGCGTATCCTTCCCGAAGTTGTCGCCAGGATGCCGTGCACTTCGATCGGACCGTCGGCGGTGGAACCATGACTTGAAAGTTTCCGGGGCGAAGGCGGGGATGGTGCGCTGCTTGGGGATTCCGGCGATGAGCTTTGAGAGATCGCGCAGGAACGGGAGTTGCGTGGTCAGATTGGCCAGTCCCGGGGCGTTCGACGCCAGGCGCGCCCACCGATCGATGTTGCCGAAGGCATAGGCACTGCGCGGGCGGACGCGTCCTTCGTAGTAATGGGAAAGGAACTCAGCTTTGTAGGTCGCGACGTCGACGCCTACCGGGCATTCGGTTTTGCATCCCTTGCAGGCCAGGCAGAGATCGAGCGAGTGTTTAACTTCTTCGCTGCGCCAGCCGTCGCGGATGATCCCATCTTCCTGACCCTGCGTCATCTCCCAGAGCAGGTGAGCGCGGCCGCGCGTGGAGTGCTCTTCTTCGCGCGTGGCGCGGTAGCTGGGGCACATCACTCCGCCTTCGTCGTGGCGGCACTTGCCTACGCCCACGCAGCGTAGAGTGGCCTGGGCCAGGCTTCCGTGGTCGGCGAGGAATTTGAAATTCGTTTTCGGTTCCCACGGAGCATAGTCCGCGCCGAGGCGCAGGTTTTCGTCGAGCTTGTAAGGATCGATCAGCTTGCCGGGATTCATTTTCCATTCGGGATCCCAGACCGACTTGAAGTCGCGGAAGGCCTGGACGAGTTCGGGGCCGAACATTTTCGGCAGCAGCTCGCCGCGGGCCTGGCCGTCGCCGTGTTCGCCGGAGATGGAACCGCCGTAGCCGACTATGAGATCGGCGGCTTCTTCCATAAACATGCGGAACTTGGCGATGCCATCTTTCGATTGCAGATCGAAATTGATGCGCGTATGCACGCAGCCGTGGCCGAAGTGGCCGTAGAGTGAGCCTTTATAGCCATAGGCGGCGAACATCTTGCGCAGATCTCGGAGATAGCCGCCGAGTTTTTCGGGCGCGACTGCGGCGTCTTCCCAACCTTCCCAGCTCATTGCCTCGCCAGACACGTGCGAAGTTGCACCCAGAGCCGATTCGCGAACATCCCACACGCGTTTAACCTGCTGCTTTTGAGTGTAGAGGCGCAGGTTCGGCGGATGAGCGTTTTGCGTGAGAGTCTGCATCAGGCCGCGGGCCTGGGATTCGGCTGCGCGCGCGGTTTCCGCGCCGAACTCAACCATCAGCCATCCGCCGCCTCCGGGCAGGAGCGCGAGGCCTTCGGAGTTGATCCCTTTCAGCCGCGTGTAGCTGACGAGAAGATCGTCAAAGCCTTCGAGGCCGATGGGCTTGTGGGTCATGATTTCGGGGACGTGGTCGGCACACTGATAAATGTCAGGATAGGCAACGACGAGCAGCACGCGTTCGGGAGGACTCTCGACTAGACGGCAGGTCGCCTCGAGAACGGTGACACATGTGCCTTCGGAGCCGACCAGGGCGCGGGCCACGTGGAATCCGTTCTCGGGCAGAAGGAAATTCAGGTTGTAGCCGGAGACGCGTCGCGGGATTTTGGGAAAGCGCTGGCGCACTAGCTCGCCGTAGGTGGCGGCGATTTGCTTCAGCGCGGCGTAGATCTGAGCTGCCCGGGCGGAGTCGCTGCGGCCCGATACTTCCGGGCCGCCGGACAGCCGAGAACCTGCCCTGAGCCTGTCGAAGGGGCGGCTGTCCCTACATGGCTCGATTAGATCCTGGCCGACTTTGAGACGGGCGCCGTCGTAGGTGAGGATTTCAAGAGCTTCGATGTTGTCGTCGGTTTTGCCGGCCATGACGGAATGCACGCCGCAGGAGTTGTTGCCGATCATGCCGCCGAGAGTGCAGCGGCCGTGCGTGGCGGGATCGGGAGCGAAGGTGAGGTGGTACTTTTCGGCGGCGCCGCGAAGACGGTCGAGCACGACTCCGGGCTGCACGCGGGCGATGCGGCGGGCGGGATCGATTTCAAGGATACTCGACATGTACCTGGAGAAATCGAGGATTACGGCGGCGTTGCAGCATTGCCCTGCGAGCGAGGTGCCGGCGCCGCGGCAGAGCAGCGGCGCGCCGAACTGGCGGCACACTGCGACCGTGGCTTGAACATCATCGGCGTTGCGCGGGAGCACGACTCCGATGGGGACCTGGCGGTAGTTGGAGCCGTCGGTGGCGTAGAGAGCGCGAGTGCCGCGATCGAAGCGGATGTCGCCATGAATCGTTCCGCGCAACGCTTCGGCTAGGCCTGCGGCGTCAAGGGACGTCGATCTGGCTGGCGCGAGTTCTACGAATTGGTCTGGCATGGGCGGCAGCGAGTTGTGTTCGGTCGCGCGAGTATATCGCAGATCGGATGGGGGCAGAGGGCGACGCTACTGAAATCTAGCTCCACAGCCGGGTGGCGTAATCGGTCATGGTGAGTCCCAGCAACAGGAGCAGGAAGAATAATGCTGCGATCACGACCAGCTTGGTCAGCTTTTCACTGGCGTGCCAGACATGCATGAAGAAGAGCGCCACCAGCGTGGCTTTGATCGTGGCGATGCCGAGAGCGACGGCGGCGTTATAGGGAGCCAGGTCCAGGGTCGCGGCGTAAACGGTGAGACCAGTGCCGAGCAGCAGCGCGATCCAAACCGCGAAGTAACCTTTCAAGGGCGATTTTGCTGATGAGTGTTCGGACATGCAAGCCTCACGGGTGCCGGTCAATCAGGTAAAGCAACGGGAACAGGTAAATCCAGATGATGTCGACGAAGTGCCAGTAGAGGCCTCCGATCTCGACTGGAGTGTGCCACTCGGGGGTGAATCGTCCCTTCCAGGCCATGGTTAAAAGCCAGAGAAAAATACCCAGCCCGATGATCATGTGCAGCGCGTGCAGGCCGGTCATGACGAAGTATAGAGAGAAGAACAGCTGCGCGTGGTGTGGATCGGCGAACTGACCGGGATGGCCGGGGATTGGCACATTCTTAAAACTGAAAGAAGCACCGGGGACGTGATGCTCCTCAAATTTCTCTGCGTACTCGATACCTTTGATTCCGAGGAAGACGACGCCGAGCAGCATAGTAATAATGAGGCTGACAATAAGCAGCGTGCGCCGTGCGGTCTGCGCGGCCCAGACCGCGAGGACTACCGTCAAACTGCTGCAGATGAGCACGGCAGTGTTGGTGGCGCCGAGGCCCATGTTGATGGTTTTGCTGGCGGCGGCGAAATCTCCAAAGTACAAGCGGCGGTAAACCAGGTAAGCGCAGAACAGGCCGCCGAAGAACATTACCTCGGTGGCGAGGAAAACCCACATGCCCAGGCTGGCGGCATCGCGCTGCTGCTGCGGCTCGGCGAAGTGGTGTAAGAGCGCAGGGTTGTGCGCTCCGGTGTGCGTGTCTCCATGAACGCCGGCGGCCGTGGAGCTATCGGGCAACGGGGACCTCCTTGCTGCGGGGAGCGTCATCGTGCGGTGCGTCGAGTTCGTCGTAGTTGTAGGCTTCCCAGGTCACGACGGGTTCTTCGTCGAAGTTGAAAGTGGGCGGCGGGGACGCCGTCTTCCACTCCAGTCCCGCGGCGTTCCATGGATTGTCAGGCGCCGGCTTGCCGTAGCGCATCGACCAGAGGAAATAAATCATGGGCAGCAGATATCCCACGCCGAGTACAGTGGCGCCGGCCGTCGATAGCACGTTCAACACCTGGAATTCGGGCATGTGGCTGTAATCGTAATAGCGGCGCGGCATGCCCATGTAGCCGAGCAGGAATTGTGGGAAGAATGTCAGATTGAAGCCGATGAAAACGATCAATGCGGCCAGACGCGCCCAGCCTTCGGGATACAGCTTGCCGGAAATCTTCGGCCACCAGAAATGCATTCCGCCGAGATAGCCCATGACCGCGCCTCCGACCATGATGTAGTGGAAGTGGGCTACGACGAAGTAGGTGTCGGTGACGTGGACATCGATGCCGAGCGCCGCGAGGAACAGTCCGGTGAGGCCGCCGATGGTGAAGAGTCCGAGAAATCCGAAGGCGTAGAGCATGGGCGCATCGTAGTGAATGGAGCCCTTGTAGAGAGTGGCCGTCCAGTTGAAAACTTTGATGGCCGAGGGAATGGCGACCGCGTAACTCAGCAGAGAAAATACCAGCGCGGCGTAGACCGACATTCCGGCCACAAACATATGGTGAGCCCAGACGAGAAAGCCAAACACAGCGATCGCGATCGATGAGAACGCGACGAAGCTGTAGCCGAAGATGCGCTTGCGCGAGAAGCAGGCGATGATTTCGGTGACGACTCCCATCGCCGGCAAAATCATGATGTAGACGGCGGGATGCGAATAGAACCAAAAGAGATGCTGAAAGAGCAGCGGATCGCCGCCGAGTTTGGGATCGAAGATGCCGAGGTGCAGTGAGCGTTCAGCCGCGACCAGCACGATGGTGACGGCGATGACCGGAGTGCCCAGAAGCTGAATAATGCTGGTGGCGTAGTGCGCCCAGATAAAAAGAGGCAGGCGCGACCACGTCATGCCCGGCGCGCGCATGCGATGGATGGTGACGACGAAATTCAGGCCGGTGAGGATGGAGGAGAATCCGGCGACGAAGATCGCGAGTGCGGCTTCAACGATCTTGGTGTTGGTGAAGTTGGTGGCGAAGGGCGCGTAGAATGTCCAGCCCGTATCGACGCCGCCGGTCAGCATGCAGTGCAGCATCATCGCCCCGCCGATGATGTAGAGATACCAGCTCAGCAGGTTGATGCGAGGGAAAGCGAGATCCTTGGCGCCGATCATCAGGGGCACAAGGAAATTTCCGAGCACGGCCGGGATGGATGGAATCAGGAAGAAGAAAACCATGACCATGCCGTGCATGGTAAAAAGTTTGTTGTAAGTATCGGCCTGAACGAGGTCGCCCGCCGGAGTGAGCAACTCGAGGCGGATGAGCAGCGCGAAGAAGCCTCCAATAAAGAAGAAGAATGTAATGGAGATGAGATAGAGAAGCGCGATGCGTTTGTGGTCCGTAGTCAGCAGCCAGGACCATACGCCGTAGTGCTTGTTCAGGTAATTCTCGCGTTCGGGTTGAGGCGTTGGGGTTGGCATCTTATTGCACCTGGCTTCCATTCGGTTCGGCGTTCTTCTGAACTCCGGGCGCGGCCGTGCTGGCGCTGGTTTTCGGCGCCTCACTCTTCGCTGCCGAGATCGACTTGATGTAGGCGACCAGGGCGTTTACCTGCTCTTCACTCACTAGACCTTGAAACGTAGGCATGATGGGCTGGAATCCCTTGACCCGCTTCGCGCCCGGATCCAGGATGCATTCGCGAACGTAATTCTCGTCGGCGGTGACGGTGCGGCCATCTTCGAGTTGAACCGGCTTGCCAAAAACTCCCTGCAAGTTGGGGCCACGGCCTTGCGTGTCGCCGCGGTGGCAAGTGGAGCAGCCAAGCTCGGCGAAAATCTTCTCGCCTGTCGCCGAGAGCGGGCCGGTAGAGCCGCCGTTCATCCATGCTTCGTATTGAGCCGGCGCCATGACCACGATGTCGCCGACCATGCCTGAGTGCTGGGTGCCGCAGTACTCCGCGCAGAACAGGTGATAAGTGCCGGGCTTGGTGGCGCGGAACCATTCGACGGTATAGCGGCCGGGCAGCACGTCTTGCTTAATCCGGAATGCCGGTATGTAGAAGCTGTGGATCACGTCCTGCGAAGTCATGATCAGCTTCACGTCACGTCCGACGGGGATGTGCAGTTCGTTGATCTCGCGCTGGCCTTCGGCGTGCTCCAGCTTCCACATCCATTGCTTTGCCACAACGTAAACTTCCGTCGCATCGGCGGGTGGAGTGCGTTCCTTGAAAAAGACCACTGCGCCCCAGGCGAAAATAATCATGAAGATGAAGAACGGAATCACGCTCCAGGTGATTTCGAGCGGCATGGAACCTTCGATGTGCTCAGCGGGAACGCCGGGCCGGTGGCGAAAGCGAGCGGCGAAGTAGACCAGGCAGATGAAGATGAGCAGCGCCATCATCCCGGTGACGATGAGCAGGAAGATGTAAAGAGCATCCACGTGGCTCGCCATCGTGGATGCCTGCTCCGGCCATAATGGAAAATTATTAAGCATACTTTGTGGTCTTCGCCGCCATCCTTCTGGTTACGGAAAGATCCAGCCTCCACAGAATAAAAAAGAGTGTGCCCAGAATGAGAATTGTGGCGCCGGCCGCGAGCCGGAGAATGTTCGTTACCATCGCACCATATTTTCCGGTCTCGGGGTCGTAGTGATAGCAAAAGAGCAGCACCGCATCCACGGCGTTGCCGATCTTGTTTTGCGAAGCCTCCACCAGTCCCATGCGCAGATCCTTCGGCGGAAAATCCACGCCATAGAAGTAGCGCGAAATACGGCCTTGCGGCGTCAGCACCATGATTGCGGTCGCGTGCGCGTACTGATTGGTCTTCGGGTCGTATTGATACCGGAAGCCGACAGCTTTGGTGAGCGCGTTGATTGAATCCGGCTGGCCGGTAAGAAAATGCCAGCCTGCAGCGGCGCTGGCGCGGCCGTACCGGCCGACGTAATCTTTCTTCTTGGTGGCGGCCATCTCGGGAGTTTCGTGCGGATCAAAGCTCACGGTGACCACGTCGAATTCGTTGCCTACGTCGAACTTCACCAGGCGCATGGCACTGGCCAGCCCGGCCAGAGCCTCGCCGCACAGCATGGTGCAGTTGTAATAAACCAGGTTAAGGATCAGCGGCTTGCGGCCGAAATAATCTCCCAGCTTCACGGTCTCGCCGGCTTCGTCGCGGAAGGTGAGATCGGGCGGCACCTGCGCGTCGAGGTGTTGCTCGATGCCGACGTTCTCGAGCCTTGGAGGCCGCGTGTTCGCCGGAGGCGACATAACGCCGTTGTTCATCTGGGCGCACGCGGAAGAGACCAGAAGCGTGAGCACAAACAAAACTCGCGCGGTGGAAATCGAATTGTTCTTTTGATGGCTCACTTCTTTTTACCCTTGGTCGCGGCCTTGTTCGATTCCGCCCCGGCCGGAGCGGTTTCGCCGGGTGCACCCTGCGGGCGCACGGGAAGCCCGCGCTGCACAATTAAATCCATCGCTCGGTCGATGGGGATGCGGACGGTGCCGGCCTTTTCATCGATCCAGCCGTAGCTGTACAAGGCTTTTTCCTCCTGCAGGAGGATTCCATTCAATTGGCCGCGCTCATCTTCTTCCAGCTTCGGATTGGGAAAGACGCGCTGAGGGTATCCCGGCGCGATGTGGCGCGTATCCGTTGGAACGTTCGTAACCAGGGGATTCACAGGGGGCTGCGACGCCTTTTCGCGATGATCAAGAAAAACATAGACTCCGCGAAGGAGGAGAATGCAGAGCAGAACACCGGCTACCAGGCTCAGCAAGAAATAGAGAATGCCGGAGACTTGAAGATCTTGGCGCTCAAAGCCACCGTGGCCCGTCGTATTCTCGTGTTTGGTCTCGTCGCTCATATCTCGTTACACATGCGCTTCATGTGCCGGCTGCAGAACTTCGTGGGCGTCAGTGTCATAGGCCGGCAGAAGCGGCAGTGCACCCAGGTTGCGGAAAAAATACCAAAGCCAGATTCCTCCGATGGCGATGGGCACAACTACGTCAGCCAGAGTCAAAGCGATGGTCTTGGAAAAATTCGGTTCGATGATCCAGAACAGATCGAGGTAGCGAATCAGCAGCAACCAGATCGCGAGCCATACCAGCCGGCGAATATTGCGCTTGAAGGGGCGCGAAAGCAGCATCGCAAAAGGCACGGCGAAACCGAATAAAGCGAGGAACAGCCCAATCGCTCCCCACCCGCCATCAATGCGTCGCAGATAAAAAGTGATTTCAGAAGGCAGGTTGCCGGCCCAGATGATGAGCCACTGCGAGAAGTTGAAATAGGCCCAAACCATGAGGAAGGCCAGCATCCACTTGCCATGGTCGTGGACGAAGTCGGGCTTCAACATGTCCGACATCGGTTTGTGGTTGAAGAGAATGCGCTCGACCACCACCGCGAAACACATCGCCGACAGCACTTCTCCGATGAGAATAATCAGGCCGAAGATAGTTGAGATCCAACTGGGATCGAGCGACATGACCCAGTCGATGGCGGCGAAGGAGATGGTAAATCCGTAGAGAATCAGGCCAGGCCCGCTGACTGCCTTGAAACGGCCGCTGTTGTCGGGCGCGCCGGCGTGGTCAGTTTGCTTCGACCAATAGGAGAGCAGGAACGAGAGAACATTCCAGACCGCGAAATAGAACACGGCGCGGACGATGAAGCCGTTGACCGTCAGATAAGTCTGCGTGATCTGCTTGAGATGCTCGCGCAGATGCGTGTCTTCAATGTTGCTGAGAGGCTGCGCCCAGATGTAGAGCTTGTGTATTCCAAAGAAGATGGGAATAAAGAGCACGAAGAGCAGCGGCAGCGTGCGCATGGCCGCGCCCAGAATCCGGCGGATCACCGTGCCCCAACCACCGCCGGTGAGATGGCGGATCATCAGGATCGCCATGGAGCCGAGGGCAACCCCCAGCCAGCACATGAAGCCGAGCAAGTAAGCACGATAGAACTCGTCAGGGCGGACGAAGGCCAGCACAATGGCGATCACAGCGAAGACAACGCCGACCACGAGCGAACGCTGCGATATTTTCTTCACAACTGCGGGCGCCGTCAGGTCGAGATGGGGGGTGTTCGCGGCGCTCATTTATGTTCCTCAGGTTGCGAGCTTGCCTCGGATTCAATGGCTGGGAGAGTCGCACCGGAGCCCGGCTGTCCGCGGAACTCCGGCGGCTCCGAAGGAAAAGCCTGTCCTGCGGGCACGTCGGCCTTGGTTGCGTTTTGACTCAATTGCAATGCGCGAATATAGGCCACGACGTTCCAGCGGTCTCGCGGCGGAATCTGCGAGGCGTAATCCGGCATGATTCCGAATCCATTCGTGATTACATCGTAGAAGTAACCGAGCGGAGCTTTCTGCAGCCGTGGATCGTGGAAGGACGGCGGCTTGCGCGCGAAGCCGCGCGACGGGATGAAGCCGTTGCCATCTCCGAGTTCCGAGTGACAGGGAGCGCAATAAATGTTGTAGCGCTCGCGTCCGCGCTCGAGAACTTCTTTGCTCACGGGAAACGGCATGTAGTCGCCGGGATTGTTGCCGAGCTTTCCCGTGTAAAAGTAAGCATCTTCGTGCAGTTCGCCCCGGGCGACCGTGCCTTCGACCGGCGGCCGCTCGGAGCGCTGGTCCGCAAAGAAATCGCTGCGGGAAAGCGGATTCTCTCGCGGTTGCACATGCATGTCGATGCGGCAGGCTGAGATCAGGCTGATCGCTGCCAGCAGGAATCCACGCGTCGGAAAATCCCAAGGGTGAGACTTCCTGGGGCACCCATCGCCTGACAAGGGAGCCGAAATTTGGCGGAGACGCCGCATCTTAGCTGGGCACCTCCGAAATCGATCGTGGCTTGAGCTCTTGCAGGAAACCCCGCGTCGCGGCCGGATCATATTTGGGGTCGGAAGAAAACACGATCAGGAAAAAGCGGTCTTTCGATGCCGACGAGAAACGCGGCACGTTAAACACTGGATGATAGGGCATGGGCAAGCCATTCAGCGCGAGCATCCCAAACACGGCGGAGATTCCCGCAAAAAGAATCGTCATTTCGAACGTGATCACGATGAATGCGGGCCAGGAATGCGGGGGCTTGCCGCCGATGTTGAGCGGATAGTCGACCGCGGACATCCAGTACTGCATCAGGTAGCCAGTGAGTCCGCCGACGATGCCGCCGATCAGCACCACCAGCGGAACTTCGTCGCGGTAAAAACCAATTTCCTCGGCGAGGCCCTCGATGGGAAACGGGCTGTAGGCGTCGATTTTCTGGTAGCCCGCTTGGTGCGTACGCTTCGCGGCGTCGACCAGCGCCTGAGCCGAATCGAACTCCGCCATGATGCCGTAAACCGGGTCGCGCTTCATTCTTTCACCTCGGCTTCCGGCAGGAGGGTGCGCATTTCAAAGATCGAGATCGCGGGCAACAGGCGCAGGAACAGGAACATTGCCGCCAGGAACATGCCGATGGTTCCGACATACGTCATCCAGTCCCAGCGCGTGGGATAGTACATGCCCCACGACGAAGTCAGGAAGTCGCGGTGCAGGCTGACCACGACGATGATGAAGCGTTCCAGCCACATGCCCACCAGGATCACACCGGAAAGCAGAAACAGAGCCACGGGACTGGTCCGCATTTTCTTGATCCAGAGCAATTGCGGAACGAAAATGTTGCAGATGAGCAAGGACCAGTAGGGCACGGCGTAAGGCCCATGCAGGCGATTCCATATGGTGAAGGCGTCGTAGCGGTCGCCGCTGTACCAGCCCATGAAGGCCTCGATGCCGTAGCCGTACGCCACGATCAATCCGGTCGCGAGCATCACCTTGGCCGCATTCTGCAAATGGAGTTCGGTGATGAAATCTTCCAGGTTATAGATTTTGCGGATCGGAATCGCCAGCATCAGCACCATGGCGAATCCGGAATAGATGGCGCCGGCAACAAAGTAGGGCGGAAAGATGGTCGTGTGCCAGCCGGGGACGATGCCGACCGCAAAGTCGAAACTCACGACCGTATGAACCGAGAGCACGAGCGGTGTGGCTAATCCGGCCAGCAGCAAGTACGCAGTCTCATAGCGGTGCCAGTGCCGCGCCGATCCGCGCCAGCCCATCGAGAGCATGCCGTAAACGATTCGGGCCACGGGATTCGTCGCACGATCGCGCAGTGTCGCCATGTCGGGAATCAGTCCAATGAACCAGAACAAAGCTGAAATCGTGGCGTAGGTGGAGACCGCGAAGACATCCCATATGAGCGGGCTGCGGAATTGTGGCCACACGCCCATCGTGCTGGGATAAGGAAACAGCCAGTAAGCGAGCCACGGACGGCCAACGTGGATGCCGGGAAAGATTCCCGCGCAGGCCACGGCGAATAACGTCATGGCTTCGGCGAAGCGGTTGATGGAATTGCGCCACGACTGCCGCAGCAGCAAGAGAATCGCCGAGATCAGCGTGCCGGCGTGGCCAATGCCGATCCACCACACAAAGTTGACGATGGCGAAGCCCCAGCCGATAGGGATGGTCACGCCCCAGATGCCGACACCTTTCAGGAACAGGTAGCCGATGGCGTACAGCATCATCATCATCAGCAGGAAGGCGATGCCAAAACCCACGAACCAGCCGTTCGAGGCGGGTCGTGTCAGCACGATGGCGCTGATCTTTTCCGTGACCGTGCCGAAGGTGTAGCCCGGCTCCATCACTGGAGCTTGGGTGTCGACCGTCGCTTTGTATTGCTCGTCCATTTCAAATGACCAAGATCGGAAAGGGCGCGACTTCGGTCGTGCCGTAAATCTCGCCAACTCGAGCCGGCTTTAGCCGCTGAGGAGCGCTCTCGACTCCACAACGAGTTCTCCGCCCCACTCTCACGACTTCAACTCCGGATTCGGATTGCTCACTTCGGCCAGATACGTCGTCCGCGGGCGAGTGTTCAGTTCGCCCAACAGGCTGTAATTGCGCGCCTGCGCCTTCAACTTCGAAACTCTGCTGTTCGGGTCGTTAATATTGCCGAAGATGATCGCACCCGCCGGACACGACTGCTGGCAGGCCGTCTGCAATTCGTCTCCGACTTTGATTTGCTTCCCTTCGCGCACCGAAGCGGTCTCTGCATCGATCTTGTGCTCGTTGATGCGCTGCACGCAGTAGGTGCACTTCTCCATCACGCCGCGGCTGCGCACGCTGACGTCGGGATTGCGCATCATCTTGTACTGCGGCGTCTCCCAATCCTGAAACAGCAGAAAGTTAAATCGCCG
>Ga0209420_1000217_pt1 | contig 35600 bp, 28 predicted proteins | sample BlaSpr_A8_OM1_O1_FD_187972 | JGI IMG/M metagenome (GOLD analysis project Ga0209420, IMG submission 187972) | Forest soil microbial communities from Thunder Bay, Ontario, Canada - Black Spruce, Ontario site 2_A8_OM1_O1 (SPAdes) (version 2) | ecosystem: Environmental > Terrestrial > Soil > Boreal...
GCAGCCTTAATTTCATTCGTCACGTGCGGAATCACTTGCACCGTCTTGCCCAGATAGTCCCCGCGACGTTCTTTGGCGATGATCTGCTCATAGAGCCGGCCCGTGGTCCAGTTGTTGTCGCGAGAAAGTTTGGCGTGGGTAAAGCGCTCATAGTGCCCGAGGTCGAGATCGGTTTCTGCGCCGTCATCGGTCACGAATACTTCACCATGCTGAAACGGCGACATAGTGCCCGGATCGACGTTCAGATAAGGGTCAAACTTCATCAGGTTGACCTTGAGCCCGCGGCTCTCCAGCAGGCAGCCGATTGAAGCCGCCGCTAGTCCCTTGCCCAGGGAAGACACAACTCCGCCCGTTACAAAGATGTACTTCGCTGGCATCTGTTCCTCGCTCTAAATTGTGTTTGAAAAATTGTGCAGGTGGGGTGCACGATCAATTATGCCAGAACATGCCTGTGGAAACAAAGAGAAGAATCCGCGCGCGTTGACTATCCCGGCAATGTGGGCGAAAATGATTTGAGTAACTTCCCTCGATCCCGATTTATCGGGCTGTCGGCTTTTTGTCTTCAATCGTGGGCCTGTGGCGCAGCTGGGAGCGCGCTTCCATGGCATGGAAGAGGTCGTCGGTTCGATCCCGACCAGGTCCACCAATTCTCCGAGTACTCGCTGTGTCCTTTATCTTTTATCCGGCGGATGAGCAAATCGTGCGGGGTTCGGCTTTCATGGAATATGCTACGCTAATCGCTGCTTCTCGGACGCGGATGGATGCTGCATGGGAGACCTCAGCCGTATCGGAGTATCGATCGATTCAGAATTGCTGCACCGCTTTGATTCATTCATAGCAGACCAGGGCTACGACAACCGCTCCGAGGCGTTTCGTGATTTGATTCGTGACCGGCTGGTCGGCTCCGTGGTTGTCGCTGCGAATGCGCTTGTCGTGGGCACGGTTACCCTCATTTACGATCATCACACTCGTCTGTTGCCCGAAAAGCTTACCGATCTCCAGCACGAGTCTCACGCAATTGTCATTTCCACCCTGCATGCGCATCTCGATCATGAGAATTGCCTGGAGGTGGTCGTGCTTCGGGGCAAGTCGAAACATGTTCAAAAGTTAGCAGACCGTCTCATCAGTACAAAAGGAGTGCAGCATGGGCGGCTGGTGATGAGTTCTCCTGAGACCCTGTCGCACCATCCCCACCGCCACAGCTGAGCCAACGACGGGGAAAGCCCTATGGCGTACGCAGGGAAGGTCCTGTCAACCTAAAACTCTTGACTAGCCCGCAATTGTGGGTCTCAAATTTGTGCTAGGGTGTAGCACGATATCGAGGGTCGTGTTATTGCCTTGGGTAGCACGAATTGAGAGAACGTGACATGCGAGAGATGCCATGGAAGCCCAACGGCGACGGGAGACATGGCGTCGCTGCCATCAGAACTCTAGGGCTGTTCTTTATGCTTCTACTTTCGTCCTCGCATCCGGCGATCGCCCAAGAGAAGACGCAGGCCGCCACGAGTGATAAGGCTTATCCGCCTCAGCTATCGGGAACTGTGGTTGACGCGTCTGGCGCGGTGATTGCCGGGGCTACAGTCAAGGTTCGCAGCGCGAATGGTAGTGTACAAAAAACGATAAAGTCGTCCACGAACGGCTCCTTCGTTATTTCTGGAGTCGCGGCGGGTAATTATCGACTCGTGGTATCGAATCCCGGTTTTGAAACCAAAGAAATCCCCGTCACCATAAGGACCACAGAGGCGCCGGCCCCGCTGCGCATCCCTCTGGTAGTGGGCTCCCTGGGCACCACCATAAACGTGCAGGGCCGGCAGGATGATCTCGTCGGAATTGCCGCTTCCGCCGGCCAGGTAACGGTGGGCGCAGAGGAACTCAAAAATCGTCCGATTCTTCGCTCGGGAGAGATTTTGGAGGCGCTTCCCGGTCTCATCATCACGCAACATGCCGGCGGGGGTAAGGCCAACCAATATTTTCTGCGCGGCTTCAATCTCGATCACGGCACAGACTTCGCCATTTTCCTAGACGGCATGCCGCTTAACCTGCCGTCGCACGCGCACGGCGAGGGGTATTCGGACATGAACACAGTCATGCCAGAGTTTGTGGAGCGCGTAGATGCCGAGAAAGGTCCTTACTACGCCGATGTCGGCGACTATGGCTCGGCGGGAAATGCCCAAGTGGTGTATTACAAGACACTGCCCCAGAACTTCTTCCAGGTCGACGGCGGCATGTACCAGTTTGCGAGGTTCGTTTTCGGCGTATCGCAAAAGCTCGGCAAAGGCAACTTGCTGTACGGCGGAGAGGCGTATCACGATGACGGCCCATGGGTGCATTCGGACAACTATTACAAATTCAACGGCCTTGTAACCTACAGCCAGGGCGGACACGACAACGGCTTTAGCATCACGACCCGCGCTTACGATGGAGCTAGATGGAACTCGAGCGATCAGCTTCCCTATACGGCCATACCCGTCGTCGGTTTCTTCGGCTCTCTGATCCCGTCTGACGGTGGCAGATCACAGCGTTATGGCTTGCAGGGCGAATGGCATCACAAGGGCGCAAATTCCGAAACGACACTCATGGCCTATGGATTCTATTACGATCTCAATCTATTCTCGGATTTCACCTACTACTTGGTCGACCCCTATAGGGGCGACCAGTTCGAACAGCAGGACAGGCGCTGGGTGGCTGGGTTCGACATACGGCATACGATTTTCGGCCACCTCTTCGGCCGCAAGACGGAAACCACGTTCGGCATGCAGCTCCGCAACGATTGGATCCACAACGGCCTTTTCCGGACGGAAGATCGCGTGCGTACGAGCGAAACTTACTATACCGCTAACTATCTAGATGTACCCTCCTTCCTCGATCAGGTCGCGGTTTTACCCGCGGACACGGATTTGAATAAATTTACGGAGACGATAGGAAGTCCCTGGGTGACAACTAAGATCCAGTGGGCGGGCAAATTCCGCTCCATCCTGGCCCTGCGCGGCGACGACGGCAAAGGTGTCATCACCAGCTTTACGAACCCCACCAACCCCGACTATCCAAACGATCCCTACCCTGCCAACTACAATCCCAATACCCACCAATCGGTCACAAAATTCCTGCCCAGCCCCAAAGCAAGTTTGATCTTCGGCCCGTGGGCCAATACGGAGTTCTACCTACATGGCGGAGCCAGTTACCACACCAACGACGTGCGTGGCTCAACGCAACTGTATGAACCGGTTTCGCCGGCCTATCCTTACTACAACACGCCGAACCCCACTAAGATTCCCTTCCTGGTCCAAACCAAAGGTGCGGAAGTCGGCGTGCGCACTGCGGCCGTCGCACAACTGCAAAGCACCGTTGAAGTCTGGTATCTCCACAGTAATTCCGAACTGCTGCAGGATGGCGACACCGGAGGCACGAGTGCTTCAATTCAGTCGAGCAACCGCTATGGCATAGAAGTCGGGAACTACTACACGCCAACGCAACATTTGGTTTTTGATGCTGACTTTGCGGACTCCCGCGCCATTTTTACCCAAAACGACGCAGACGATTCGACGTTTTACACCTCGACCCCAACCGGTCCCCAGCTTTGCGCAAGAAACTCGAATTGCTTTGGGCTTATTCCGATCGGGGGGGGCACTTACCTGCAGAATCCGAACGGCAAGGAGGTGCCCGAAGCCGTTCGGTGGGTGGTTGCAGCGGGCGCAACACTGCACGATCACAAAGGCTTTTCGGCTAGTTTGCGCCTGCGCTACTTTGGCCCGCGCCTTTTGACGTCCGACGCAATTTATACATCACCCTCAACGGCATTGGTCAACTTGGGGGCCAGTTATAAAATCAACAAGAACTGGAGCCTTTGGGGCGAAGTTTTGAATTTGCTCAACCGCCGAGATCACGACGTTGACTACGCCTATGTATCGCAAATAACGCCACCAGCCGGGCTGGGGCTACCAGCGACACCACCAACAACCTTAGCAGGGCAGGCGCAGGTTGCGAGTGTTCTGAATGCTAACGCGGCATTCACAAGGGTGATGCACCCCATCGAACCGGTTCAGGCGCGATTCACTTTACGTTACGGTTTCGGTAAGTAAAGCGGTTTGGATAGCGTTCCGCACCGCGAAGGAATTGCATTGCAGAAAGAAGTGGGCATGGTTTCGCTAAAGTGATGTCACCGGTACAACCAAGACTGGGCAATCTGTTCAACGATGCTGCCGATCACCTCCGCAGCCGGATTCTTGCCGTCTACGCGATCCTGTTCGCGTTCAATGCCGGTGCCTGGTTGTGGGCGGGTGTCGCCTTCCACCGTTACCCGGTGCTCTTGGGAACGGCACTTCTAGCATACAGCTTTGGCTTGCGTCACGCAGTCGATGCGGATCACATCGCTGCGATTGACAACGTGACCCGAAAGCTGATGCAGGACGGGAAACGCCCAGTTGCAGTTGGCTTCATGTTCTCACTGGGACATTCGACCGTTGTCGTCCTTGGCGCTGCGGCAATTGCGGGAGCGGCGCTGACTCTGCAGCATCGCATGGATGCCTTCCGGAACGTAGCGGGGATAGTCGGCACCTTGATTTCGGCGTTTTTCCTCTTGGCGATCGCCATCGTAAATCTAATCGTTTTGCGATCAATCTACCGTACCTTTGTACGGGTGCGTCGCGGTGAGCCCTACGTGGACGAAGATTTCAACATGCTTCTCGGCGGTCGCGGAATCCTAGCGCGTTTGTTCCGTCCGATGTTCCGCATGATCAGCCGGAGTTGGCACATGTATCCGCTGGGGGTGCTGTTTGGACTCGGATTCGATACGGCCACTGAGATTGGCCTCTTAGGTATTTCCGCGGCTGAAGCTTCCAAGGGCCTGTCCTTTTGGTCGATCCTGGTCTTCCCTGTGCTCTTTGCCGCTGGGATGTCGCTTATCGATACCACGGACAACATCCTTATGCTAGGTGCTTACGGCTGGGCTTTCGTAAAGCCCATTCGCAAGCTCTATTACAACCTCACGATCACGTCCGTCTCCGTTGTCGTCGCCCTGGTCGTCGGAGGGATCGAGGCTCTCGGGCTGCTGGGGGAACACTTTCATCTCGAGGGGTGGTTCTGGGGAGTAGTCGCCAAGCTCAACGGCAATTTCGGCACGCTTGGATATTTCATTGTGGGTCTGTTCGCATTGAGCTGGATCGTCTCCATCGCATTCTACAAATGGCGTCGATTCGACGATCTCGAAGTTGAGGCCGATGAGGAGCTTGTCGTGCCGTGAGAGGCGCAAGGACGATCCACAACGGCCTGCCTTTCGCCGAGGTCGATCGTTCCGTCGTGGCGTGCGTCAGAGTGTAGCCGCTGGCGATGGCACTTTCTCTTCTGCAACCGAAGGCTTATCATGTCGCCCACGGAGCAAGGGATGACGATTCCCACTATCACCAGGGACTCAGTTGCCAAGCTTGACGTCCTCTGGATTACCGCCGGCCTAGGCTGTGATGGGGACACGATCGCGATGACTGCGGCCACCCAGCCCAGCATTGAAGATGTCCTTCTCGGGCAGATTCCGTGGATTCCGAAAGTGACGCTGCACAATCCCTTCCTCGCCCTGGCCAATGGAGACGACTTCATGAGGCCCTTCCACCAAGCCGCCGAAGGGAAGATGGAAAATTTCATTCTGGTGGTGGAAGGCTCCGTCCCAAATGAACATAATAAGGAGGAAGGCTATTGGGCTTCCCTGGGCACGGACCCAAAGACCGGGCAACCGATCACCACGTGCGAGTGGATCGATCGTCTTGCGCCCCAGGCGTGGGCAGTCGTGGCAACAGGAACCTGCGCCACTTACGGCGGGATTCATGCCATGGAAGGCAATCCCACGGGCTGCATGGGACTTCCCGATTATCTGGGATGGAAGTGGAAGTCGAAAGCGGAGATTCCCATCGTGTGCGTGCCGGGATGTCCGGTGCAACCCGATAATTTCATGGAGACGCTTCTATACTTGCTCTACATGGCCGTGGGACGTGCGCCCATGATTCCGCTCGATGAGGCCTTGCGGCCCACCTGGCTTTTTGGCAACACCGTGCACGAAGGCTGCGACCGCGGCGGCTTCTACGAGCAGGCACAGTTTGCCGATGAATATGGATCTCCGCTTTGCATTGTGAAGCTGGGATGCTGGGGACCGGTGGTTCAGTGCAACGTGGGAAAGCGCGGCTGGATGGGCGGCATTGGCGGATGTCCTAACGTTGGCGGCATCTGCATTGGATGTACCATGCCGGGCTTTCCCGATAAGTTCATGCCCTTTATGAATCAGCCTCCGGGTTCTCTTTTATCTTCGGCCGCGGTGCAAACGTACGGACGCGCGATTCATGCCTTGCGCCGCTTCACGCAGTCATCGCTAAACAAAGAACCCAGCTGGCGCAAGCCGACGCGTGCTTGAGGACTAGGGATGGTTTCATTTTCATGGCCGAACGGCAGGGATGATAAGGACGATAAGAGCAACGCGCCCGGCCGCCGGCCGTCAGAAGATCGTGCCGCTGCGGTTGCCGGACCGGAGATGAGTCCTGGGTCGGCTGAGGAAATTCTTCAGGACTTGGCCGGAGTCTTCCGCCCCCGCCACAATCCCCCGACGGCAAGACACCTCGTCTATCCGCCAGAACAGCTGGACCAGGGATGGTCCAAGGATAGATGTAGAGATGATAACGACAACAATAACGATAAGGATAAAGACGACCCGCAGCTCCCGAATCTCGAAGCCCGCTATCGCGCGCTGGTCGAGCAGATCCCTGCGGTGGTCTTCATGGCTTATCTCGATCGTGGGATCGGAGAGGCCTACGTCAGCCCTCAGATTGAAGCCGCGCTCGGTTTCTCGCAGGAAGAGTGGCTGGAAGATCCGGTCCGCTGGTACAGCCACATCCATCCCGAAGACAAGCAGCGCTGGAGCACGGAAGCAGCGGAGATGTTTCTCACCGGCAACCCGCTGCGTTCGGCCTATCGTGTGATTTCGCGCGATGGCCGCGTTATCTGGTTTCATTGCGAAGCCAAGATGATCCGCAAGGAAGACGGCGAGCCCTGGTTCATTCACGGTGTAGGCTTTGATATCACCGATCTCAAGCAGACCGAAGAAGCTTTGCAGGAAGAGCGCAACGTCGCATCCGCCATCCTGCACACCGTTGGAGCTCTGGTGGTAGTTCTGGATCCAGAAGGCAGGATTATCCGGTTCAATCGAGCTTGTGAACAAACCAGTGAATATTCCTCCTCTGAAGTTGCCGGCCGAAAGATTTGGGACTTGTTCATGGTTCCGGAAGAGGTGGAGCGCTTCAAATCAGCCTTCCAGCAACTCATTGCGGACCAGTCGCCCAGAGACTACGAGGGCTATATGGTTAAGCGGGACGGCACTCGCCTCCTTATTTCATGGTCAAGCACGGTGCTTCCCGGCAAGAATGGGACGCCCACTTACATCATCGCCACCGGTATCGACATCACCGAACGTAAACACCTGGAGAAAACGATTCTGGAGATCAGCGCCCGCGAGCAGCGCCGCATCGGGCAGGACCTGCATGATGGCCTGGGCCAGCATCTGACCGGCATCGCCTTCATGAGCAAGGTGCAGGAGCAAAAGCTGATGGAGAAAAGCCTACCCGAGGCTGGCGACGCGGCCAAGATCGTGAACCTGGTAAATGAGGCCATCCACAAAACCCGCGAACTGGCGCGCGGCTTGCTTCCCGTGGTGTCAGACGCGCAGGGATTGATGTCTGCCTTGCAGCAATGGGCGGGCGAAGTGGAGGATTTATTCGCGGTCAGCTGCCGGTTCCAGTGTTTCACTCCGGTGCTAATCCATGACGACGCTGTGGCCACGCATCTCTACTATGTTGCCCGGGAGGCAGTGAACAATGCGATCAAGCACGGTCACGCCCGTCAGATCGTTATTTGCCTGGCCGCCGACCAGCACCGGGGTGCGCTTACAATCCAGGATGACGGCTGCGGAATCGGCAGCGCTGTTCCAGGCAATAAAGGAATGGGACTCCACTTGATGAATTATCGAGCTGGGATGATCGGGGGTTCGCTTGAAGTGCTGCGCGTTCCGGCTGGGGGAACTATGGTGACTTGCTTATTTCCTGTTGGAACCAAGGAATGAAGTAATCCATGAGTACGATTTCCAAATCGCAGAATCAGGCCGTCACTAAGAAGAGAATCCTGGTGGTCGATGACCATCCCATTGTGCGCCAGGGGCTAGCGCTGCTGATCAACCGGGAGCCCGACCTGGTGGTTTGCGGCGAAGCGGAAGAAGCCATGGGCGCTCTCCATGTGCTGGCCTCGGCCCGCCCCGATGTTCTCATCGTCGATATCTCTCTGAACGGCCCCGATGGTCTCGATCTGCTGAAGAGTATTCGCACCACGCATCCCACTCTGCCGGTCCTGATCCTCTCCATGCACGATGAGTCAATCTACGCGGAACGCGCGCTCCGCGCCGGTGCCAACGGCTACATTATGAAACAGGAGGCTACGGAAAAAGTCCTGGTCGCGGTGCGCCGCATTCTGAGCGGCGAGATTTATGTGAGCGACCGGATCGCCAACAAGATGCTCAAGCACTACATCACCGGCTCCGGCACGCTGCGCAACTCCTCCATCGCAGATCTCAGCGACCGCGAATTAGAAGTGTTTCGTCTGATCGGAGAAGGCCACGGAACCCGCCAGATTGCGGAAGAACTTCACATCAGTATAAAAACTGTCGAGTCCTACCAGGCCCATATCAAGGAAAAGCTGTCGCTCCGCAGTGCGCGCGAGCTCATGCAGCACGCAATTCAGTGGACCATGAACGAAAAGACGGTGTGACCGGGATTTTCGTCACCGCCCGTTTAGACTGACACTTGTTATCATTTTCTTTAACATTCCATCGACTAGAGTTCACCCATAAGTTATCGGGGAATCCCCGGCGTCATTCATAGTCGTTCCCCCAAGGTGAAAAAGTGGTGCTCCCGCTTGTACGCATCCCCAACATTGTTGATCCTAATCCCGCGCATTCAAAGTTTTCGATCGAACGGGGAGGCCTGCTCTCCTCGTGTGATTTGTGTCTACGACAGGCAGAGACAAACGGTTAGCCGGCCTCCGTCCTACAAGTTGATCTAGAAAGGAGAATGCAGTTATGGCAGCGGAAACAGTTCCCTACGGTCGGGTCACGCAAAAGCCATCGCCTGTCGCCGAGGTGCACATACTCTGGATCACCGCCGGTCTGGGTTGTGATGGAGACTCGGTTTCAGTTACTGCAGCTACCCAGCCCAGCATCGAGGACGTTTTGTTAGGGGCCATCCCCGGACTTCCCAAAGTGCACTTGCACAATCCCGTCCTTGCCTATGAAAACGGGGACGACTTCCTGAAATTCTGGTACATGGCCGAGAAGGGCCAACTCGAGCCTTTCGTGCTTGTGGTCGAAGGATCGATCCCGAACGAGAAGATAAAGAAAGAAGGATACTGGGCCGGGCTCGGAACCGATCCCAAGACCGGCCAGCCCATTACCACCAACGAGTGGATCGACCGGCTTGCTCCAAAAGCCTTAGCAGTCGTAGCGTGCGGAACCTGCGCTACGTACGGCGGGATTCACGCCATGGAAGGCAATCCCACAGGAGCCATGGGGCTTGCAGATTATCTCGGCTGGGATTGGCGGTCGAAGGCCGGACTGCCGATCGTCAACGTTCCTGGATGCCCGGTGCAGCCTGACAACTTCATGGAAACCGTCCTCTACTTGCTCTACCAGGTGGCGGGACTCGCGCCCATGATTCCCCTCGACGATCAACTGCGTCCTACATGGCTGTTCGGCAAGACGGTCCACGAGGGGTGCGATCGCGCGGGTTACTACGAGCAAGGTGATTTCGCAGAAGTGTACGGGTCGCCCAAGTGCATCGTGAAGTTGGGATGCTGGGGTCCGGTAGTGAACTGCAACGTACCCAAGCGAGGATGGATGGCCGGAATCGGCGGCTGTCCCAATGTGGGCGGCATCTGCATCGGATGCACCATGCCCGGCTTCCCCGACAAGTTCATGCCCTTCATGGATGAACCGCCTGGGGGCAAAGTCTCCAGCGCTGCGGTCGGCGTCTATGGCCGCGCTATTCGCGCCTTGCGATCCATGACCCAGTCCACCGTTAACAAGGAACCCAAGTGGCGTCATCCGCGCGCTGAACTCACCACGGGATACCATCCTCGATCGTATTGATAGCACCGGGAAGCCACCGAAGATAACGCTGAGAGGCCGCCGAGACCGATACAAGGAGCGATCGAATGAGCACTATTACCGCACCGACAAAAGATGTTTCCGGCAAGAAGGGCAATCTGGTGGAAATGAACTGGGACCCGATCACTCGCATCGTGGGCAGCCTGGGTATCTTCACCAAAATCGATTTTGAGAATCGCCATGTGGTCGAGTGTCACAGCACCTCGTCTATCTTTCGCGGGTACAGCATCTTCATGAAGGGCAAGGACCCGCGCGATGCCCACTTCATCACCAGCCGCATCTGCGGTATCTGCGGCGATAACCACGCTACCTGCGCGACCTACGCGCAGAACATGGCCTTCGGTGTAAAGCCGCCTCCGATTGCGGAGTGGATCGTGAACCTCGGCGAAGCCGCCGAGTACATGTTCGATCACAATATTTTCCAGGACAATCTGGTCGGCGTGGACTTCTGCGAACAGATGGTCAAAGAAACCAATCCCAAGGTGTGGGCGAAAGCTCAATCAACACCGGCGCCGCATTCCAATCTCCATGGATTCAAGAACATCTCCGATATCATGACCGCGCTCAATCCATTTACCGGATCGTTCTATCGCGAAGCTCTGGTCATGAGCCGCATGACGCGCGAAATGTTCTGCCTGATGGAAGGCCGCCATGTTCATCCTTCCACTCTCTATCCCGGCGGCGTCGGCACCGTGCCCACCATCCAGCTGTTTACCGACTACCTTGTCCGCCTGATGAAGTATGTCGAGTTCATGAAGAAGGTCGTTCCGTTGCACGACGACCTGTTCGACTTCTTCTACCAGGCGTTGCCCGGCTACGAGGAAGTTGGCCGCCGCCGCGTGCTGCTGGCTTGCTGGGGATCGTTCAATGATCCCGACGTCTGCGATTACACCTACAAAAATATGACGAACTGGGGTCGCAGCATGTTCGTCACCCCGGGCATCGTGGTCGACGGCAAGCTGGTGACCACGGATCTGGTGGATATCAACCTGAACATTCGCATTCTGCTCGGAAGCTCTTATTACGATGAGTGGAAGAATTCACAAGTCTTCGTCAAGACGGATCCTCTGGGGAATCCAGTGGACAAGAACCATCCCTGGAACCAGACCACGATTCCCCGTCCGCAGAAGCGCGACTTCGGCGGCAAGTACACCTGGGTGATGTCGCCCCGCTGGCTCGACAAGCGCACCGGCGATCATCTGGCGATGGATACTGGAGGCGGCCCCATCGCTCGTCTCTGGGCCACCGCGCTGGCCGGTTTAGTGGACATCGGCTACATCAAGGCCACCGGTAGCAGCGTGAAGATGTATCTGCCGAAGACGACCTCGCTACCTGAAGTCGAATTCGAGTGGAAGATTCCCAAGTGGAGCAATGCCATCGAACGCGACCGGGCACGCACCTACTTCCAAGTTTATGCGGCCTGTGCCGCACTGCACTTCATGGAAAAGGCGCTGGCCGAGCTGCACGCCGGGCACACCAAAACATGGACGGAATTCAGAGTACCCGAGGAAGCCATCGGCTGCGGCTTCCATGAAGCGGTTCGCGGCGTGCTCTCGCATCATGTCGTCATCAAAGAAGGCAAGATCGCAAACTATCATCCGTATCCTCCGACGCCCTGGAATGCCAATCCGCGCGACATTTACGGCACTCCGGGTCCGTACGAGGACGCGGTGCAGAACACTCCGATCTTCGAAGAAAACGGGCCCGACAAGTTCAAGGGAATCGACATTATGCGGGCTGTGCGAAGCTTCGATCCTTGTCTGCCGTGTGGTGTCCACATGTATCTGGGGAATGGAAAGGTGCTGGAGACGCATCATTCCCCAATGTTTGGTCTTCAACCCTGAACCTGCTCCATGGGTGATAGCAGAGTGAGGGTGGTAGCTGTCAGAAATCGCCAGTGACGTTCGCTCCTGAAGTAAGCTGGCATCTCGAAACTGCGCTCTCACTCCTAGTTTTTTCGGCGCTTGGTCTGTGAGTATCTGACGGAACTTTGGCAAGGAGCACCGTGGGCGAGGACAGAGATTTTCGAGAAGACATCCAGCAAATCGGCGGGCTGGTTCAGGAAATCGAATCGATTGCTGACCCCGCAGTGCGGGCTGCCACCAAGAACCTGGTTCAGTCGCTCATGGATTTGCATGGTGCGGCATTCGAAAAGGCACTCGAGATAATGGCCGAGGCCGGCGAACCGGGAATGGCTCTCATCGACCGGCTGGGCCGGGATTCGCTGGTCAGCAGCGTTCTGATCCTCTACGGCTTGCATCCCGAGGAGATCGAAACCCGAGTGGTAAAAGCCGTGGATCGGGTCCGGCCCCAATTGCGCAAGCAGGGCTGCGAACTCGAACTCCTCGGCGTGGAGAATGGCGCAATCCGTCTGCGAATTGAAACCGGCTCGCACACTTGTGGCTCAACTGCAAAAACCGTTCAGTCCACGCTTGAAGCGGCAATGTACGACGCAGCACCCGATCTAACTTCTCTTGTTATTGAGGGGCTCGAAGAGAAGCCAGCCTCTGGATTTGTGGCTCTGGACAAGTTGATGGGCGGCCCGCGTCCGTCTTTGGTCGCTCAGGGACCGCATGCCGCCGACTAAAGAGAAGCAGCAGAAGATGGGAACATTGGAATCATGAGTTCGGGACAGTTCACAGGATCGGCCGATGCCTTCGGAACGCTGCGCCAGCTAGCGCGGCGCGAGCGGCCGCTCGAGCGCTGCGAGTTGTGCAGCATGGGCCTGCGGCCCGACCATCCGCACTTGATCGAGGTAGCGCAGCGGAAGTTGCTCTGCACCTGTGAGGCTTGCGCCATTCTGTTCAGCGGCCAGGGAGTGAAGTTCAAGCGCGTGCCCCGGAGAGTACGTTCTGTTCCCCGCTTCAATCTCACCGATGCTGAATGGAGCGGCCTGATGGTCCCTATCAACATGGCCTTCTTCTTCAAAAGCAGTCTTGAGCGGCGCGTCGTCGCGCTCTATCCCAGTCCCGCGGGTGCCACCGAATCTCTGCTGGCGCTGGAATCCTGGAACGACATTGTCGCGCGCAATCCGATTCTGAACGAAATGGAATCCGATGTGGAAGGGCTGCTGGTCAACCGTCTGGGCTATTCCCGCGGATATTCCGCGGCCGAGTATTATCTGCTTCCCATCGACGAGTGTTACAAGCTGGTGGGCCTGATTCGCATGCATTGGAAGGGTCTTTCCGGTGGAACGGAAGTGTGGAAGGAACTGGGCGAGTTCTTCAGCAGCGCGAAAGCGCGATCGGTCGACGTAGGTGTGGAAACGAAGGAAGTCTCCCGCATGGAAGAGGAATCTCATGCCTGATCTGAGCTTTCAAGTCGAGGGAGCCGAAGTTTTGGCCAATGCAGCCTCCCCGCAGCTTGCCTTCAAACTTCGCCTGACCGACACCGATCCCGAGCAGACCATTCACACCGTCGCGCTGCGCTGCCAGATCCAGCTCGAAGTCACACGCCGCAAATATTCTCCAGAGGACCAGGAACGGCTGCTCGACCTGTTTGGCGAGCCCGGCCGCTGGGGTCAAACCCTGCGAAGCCTCTTGTGGACCCACGCCAATTTCGTCGTGCCCTCATTCAAGGGAACCACTCTGATCGATCTTCCGGTGCCCTGCAGTTTCGATTTCAACGTAGCTGCCACAAAGTACTTCGACGGCCTGGCGGATGGAGAGGTTCCCATCTGCCTGCAGTTCAGTGGCACCGTGTTTTATGCCAGCCCTGAAGGTGGCTTGCAGGTCGCGCCCATTTCCTGGGACAAGGAAGCCCGATTTAAATTGCCGGTAAGCCTTTGGCGCAACATGATGGAGTCGTACTATCCCAACAGCGCGTGGCTGTGCCTGCACAAGGATGCCTTCGACCGGCTTTACCAATACAAGGTCCGGCACGGCATTCCCAGCTGGGAAGAGGCGTTGGAGCGCATCATTCCGCTTCAAGAAGTCGAAGAGAAAGTGATGTGATGAATCTCGCGAGGGTGGAGAAGATCGCGAAAGCCGTGCTGTACGAGGGATATATGCTCTATCCCTATCGCCCATCGTCGGTGAAGAATCAGCAGCGGTGGCATTTCGGTGTGCTCTGCCCCAAGTCGTACAGCGAGGCGCAGAATGGCAGCGAGGCTTGGACCATGCAGACCGAATGCCTGGTCGATGGCAGCTCGCTGACAACTCTTGAAGTTCGAGTGCGCTTTCTCCACCTGGTGGCGCGTTCTGCCGGCGAACTGGCCACGCCGCTGAAAAAGTTGTTGCCGGACAAGGCTCCCGAGTTTCGTCCAGTGGAAAGACTCGAAGTGAACGGTCGGGTCTATCAGCCCTGGCAGGAGGCGATCGAGCGGGAGTTATGTTTTCCGCTGTACAACGTGGAGGCGCTGAGCCACCGAACGGTCTGCGATGCTTTCAGTTTCTCCACGGAGAAGCTGTTCGAGTACGTGCGCGACAACAGCAACGAGATAGCCGGTGTGATTGTGCGCAAGCGAAACGCGATCGCAGGCGCCATCGAAGTCGCGACTGAACGGGTCGAGAACGGAGTATTCAAGGTAAGCGTGCTGATTCGCAATACCACACCTTTCACAGTCGCGCAGGATTCCACTCGTGACGAGGCATTGCTGAGTTCCATGGCCTCGGTCCATACCGTGCTCGGCGTGCAGGATGGAAGCTTTGTTTCGCTCATAGCGCCCGAAGAGCGGCTGCGCGAAGCGGCTGCGAATTGTATGAACGTCGGAACCTGGCCGGTCCTGGCCGGAGAGGAAGGTCAACGCGACACCATACTTTCCTCGCCCATCATTCTCTACGATTACCCGCAGATCGCTCCCGAAAGCGCCGGCGACTTGTTTGACGGAACCGAGATTGATGAGATTCTCTCCCTCCGCATCATGACCCTGACCGACGACGAAAAACGCGAGATGAGCCAGTCGGATGAGCGTGCCCGCCAGATGCTTGAGCGCACCGAGACCATGCCGCTGGAACAGTTGATGAAGCTGCACGGAGTTCTGCGAGGATTGCGCCCGGTCGGTCCTCGTTCCCAGGAGCAGACCCAATGAACGAGTGGGAATGGCAGCTTCTCGAAGAAAAAACTCCTCTAGATCATCTGGAGATTTCTGGGGTTGAAGTCAGGACCGGAAGCCGCGTTCGCCTGCGTCCCCGCCCAGGCGGCGATGTGATGGACATCGCGCTCAGCGGACAGACCGCGACCATCGAATGCATCGAACAGGATTACGAGGGCAAGCAGCACGTCTGCGTGGTTCTGGATGACGATCCCGGCAAGGACATGGGTTTGCTTCGGCAACCCGGTCACCGCTTCTTTTTCGATGCAGCAGAGGTTGAACCGCTCTCCCCTCGTGAGTTCCCGCAAGCCGCGCCGGTACAGAAGCCAACCATCCTGATTGCCGGCATCGGCAACATCTTCCTGGGTGATGATGCTTTCGGCGTGGAGGTAGTTCGCCGCCTCGCGACTCGCAATCTGCCCGCGGCCGTGCGCGTAGCCGATTTTGGTATTCGCGGTTTCGACCTGGCCTATGCCCTGCAAGATGGCTACGAGACCACAGTCTTGGTGGACGCCTGTCCGCACGGCCAAGCTCCAGGCACGCTATACGTGATCGAACCTGATTTGAAATCGATGGATGACGTGGAAGCTGCGCCGGCTGTGGTGGAAGCGCACTCCATGAATCCCATGAACGTGCTGCGCATGGCTCGGGCAATGAATATCGAGCTCAAGAATGTGCTGCTGGTCGGCTGTGAACCGGAAACTCTCGGAGGCGAAGAAGGGCAGATGGGATTGAGCAGCTCGATTGCAGGCGCAGTGGAAGCGGCAGTCGAACTGGTGGAGTCGCTGATCGACAAAGTTTTGCGCAAAAGCAAATCTGGTTCAACACTGTAAATATTCCGCGATGAAAAAGGAGATGGCCGTGGCGATAGAAGAAAATGGCACCGGAACCAGCGATAAGGACACCCTATTCATGTTGAGTGGGGTCGCTCTGGTTGTTTTCGGGGCGGGACTGATTCTTTCCAATCCGATCGCAAGGCGCTATCTCGGCCAGTTCGGCCTGGGAAATCTCGCGCAGGGCGCCCTGCCGGATCTGGATCGTTATTTGAAGTTGCGCTCCATGTAGAAAGACTGGCTCAGGTTTTTCGCAGCAATCGAGGGGGCGCAACGGGCCGTGACGGGCATATTATATTTCACGGTCTGGAGGATCTCGATGACGACGAGCGCTGCCACTATCCGTTACATGGTCGATACAAGAACGAGCCAGTTTACGGTGCAAGCTTTTGCCAGCGGGCTGATTTCGGCGGTTGCACACAGTCCCAAGATCGCGATTCGCGATTGGACGGGCGAGGTTCAAATGGCTTCCAGCACTCTGGAACATGCGTCCCTGAAGGTTCGGGTAAACGCTGCTTCCCTGGAGGTACTGGATGAGCTATCCGACGCCGATCGCCGCGAGCTTCACCGGGTTATGAACCGGGACGTGCTGGAATCACTGCAGTTTCCAGAGATCGCTTACGACAGCACCGACATGGTCGCTGACAAACAGAGGGAGGACTCTTACCGCGTCAATGTGCGTGGAAGGCTGCATCTTCATGGCGTCATCAATGATCTGGATTTTGTGGCTCAAGCGTCTCTTGGAGTTGATACTGTCCGCGCTCACGGCTCCTTCACGCTGCTGCAAAGCGACTATGACATTCGTATCGCATCGATCGCCGGCGGCACTTTGAAGCTTCAGGACGAGTTGAAGTTGTCTTTCTATATATTGGCTCGCAAAGCGGAATGACAATGAAGTTTTGAAAAATAGGTTCTGATGCCAGCGAGGTTTATCGAGTGCATTACGCCATAAAACCTGCGGAAAAACTGGAGGGCGCCACCGTTCGTTACATTATCGACTCTAAGGAAAGTATTTTTACCGTGCGGGTCTTTGCAGCGGGACTGCTCTCGGCCTTTGCGCATAACCCAACGATTGCGATTCCCGATTTCGAGGGCGAGGTTTCTCTGAATCCCGATGCAGTGGAACAGAGTTCCATGCAAATCGTGATCCACCCAAGTGCGCTGACCGTCACCGATGACATCAGCGAAAAAGATCGCGAAGAAATCAACCGTAAGATGCACGATGAGGTCCTTGAGTCCGAGTCCTTCCCCGATATCGAGTACGAGTGCTCTCGCGTCTCCGCCAGCCAGACCGGGGGCGGACAATATTGGGTGGCGTTGAATGGAGACCTGTCGCTGCACGGAGTCAAGCGCAGTCAACCGGTGCCGGCGCGGGTTTCGGTGAACGGCACGACGTTGCGGGCAATGGGAGAGTTTTCGATCCGGCAGAGCGATTACGAGATTCGCCCGGTTTCTGCGGCCGGGGGAACCATCAAGCTGAAGGACGAACTCAAACTGTCGTTTGATATTTCCGCTCGCAAGCGGGAATAACTGGCTACGGGAAGCGGATTTCGAGATGGATCAGGACGGAGCGAATCATGATGTCGCCGGAGGATGCCGCATGTGTCTAGCCATACCAGGGAAGATCGTCGAGATCTCTTCCGATAACCAGGACTCTGCGCTCGTTGACGTAGCCGGCGTGCGACGCAGAATCGATCTGGGCTTATTGCAGGACGACAAGCCCGTGCCCGGCGACTGGGTGCTGGTTCATGTGGGCTTCGCCATGAGCAAGATCAGCGCGGAGGATGCGGCCGATCAGATGGACACTCTCCGGATGCTGGGAGAGATCGATGGCGCGATGCAGGAAGTTCGCGGATACGGGCTGGAGGATGTGAATTGACGCGCGTCCGCCTCCAGCCAACAGGAAGGGATCGGCATGAGATTTGTAGATGAGTTCCGCGAACCCGCACTGATTTCAAAGACCGCCGAAGAAATTCGCCGGCTTGCCGGTACCACTCGCCACTACCGCATGATGGAAGTCTGCGGCGGACATACTCATGCCATCTATCGCTTCGGCCTGAAAGATATTCTTCCGGAAAACATCGAGTTGATCCACGGTCCCGGTTGCCCAGTCTGCGTGCTCCCTATGGGAAGAATCGACGACGGTCTTTCCATCGCCCGGCAGCCGGACGTTATCTTCGCCGCCTTCGGCGACATGATGCGTGTTCCCGGCACGCAAGGCAGCCCGCTCGAGCACAAGGCTCGGGGTATGGATGTTCGCATTGTCTATTCACCTTCCGATGCGCTAAAGCTGGCCCGCCTAAATCCCGACAAGCACGTCATGTTTTTTGCCATCGGTTTTGAAACCACCGCGCCCTCCACCGCGCTTACGATGATGCGCGCCCGGGCCGAGGGTATTCGCAATTTCTCCGTCTTCTGCAACCACGTCACCATCATTCCTGCGATTCGCGCCATCCTCGACTCTCCTGACATGCGGCTCGACGCTTTCATCGGTCCGGGCCATGTCTCAACCGTCATCGGTTGCCGCCCCTACGAGTGGATCGCGCACAACGAACGCAAACCCATCGTGGTTTCTGGCTTTGAGCCCCTTGACATGCTGCAATCCATCGTCATGCTGCTGCACCAGTTGAAGGGGGGCGAGGCCAAAGTCGAGAATCAATACAAGCGCGTGGTTCCATGGGAAGGCAACCGCGCTGCGTTGAAGGCCATGGCTGAGGTTTTCCAGTTGCGTCCTTACTTCGAATGGCGCGGCCTGGGCTTCATCTCGCAGTCGGCACTGCGGGTCAACGACAAGTATGCCGAATGGGACGCCGAACGGCGCTTTGCGGTTCCCGGCATTCGAGTGACCGATCCTAAAGCCGCGCAATGTGGAGAAGTTCTGAAAGGCGTCCTGAAGCCGCATCAATGTAAACTTTTTGGCCGTGAGTGCACGCCGGAGCGTCCTATCGGCGCACTCATGGTGTCATCGGAAGGATCATGCGCAGCCTATCACAGCTACGAACACCGCAAGGCAGCAATGGTAAGTCTGAGTTCGATCGCCTGAAGTTAGAGGTATCGACCGTTCCAGCCGCCATGCCAGCCGAATCCGCGCCCACGCGGTTCCGCGATCCTCAGATCGAGATGGCCCACGGGGCCGGAGGCAAAGCCAGCCGCAAGCTGGTGGAAGGTCTTTTTGCTCCTTTGCTTTTTGGTCCCTCGCCGGGCCCGCTCGGAGATGCCGCGCAGGTCGACATCGACGGCACAAAGGTTGCGATCACGACCGACAGTTTCGTCGTCAAGCCGCTGAGTTTTCCCGGCGGTTCCATCGGTGAACTCGCGGTGAATGGCACCGTGAACGACCTGGCTGTCTCTGGGGCGAAGGCAGAAGCCCTCGTGGTTTCTTATGTGCTCGAAGCCGGGCTGCCCACGCACGTTCTCGAAGCCGAAGTTCGAGCTATGGCGAAAGCCGCGCGGGACACGGGTGTCCGCATCGCAGCCGGCGACACCAAGGTGGTCGAGCACGGCAAAGCCGACCAGATGTATGTGACCACGACCGGCATCGGCCGCTTGCTTCACGGAGTGACTATCGATCCTCGCTCGGTGCGGGTGGGTGACAGGATTCTGCTCTCCGGCCCCGTCGGCGATCACGGCATCACGATCCTGCTGGCCCGCGGCGAACTGGATCTTGAAGCTGATCTTCGCTCCGATACACGCTCCGTGCTTCCCTTGGTAGAAGCCCTTATTCGCGCTGCCGGCCCCGGCATTCGCTGGATGCGCGATCCAACTCGGGGCGGTGCAGCGACATCTCTCAACGAGTTGGCGCGCGATTGCGGCCTGGGGATGGTTCTCTTTGAAGATCAGATTCCGGTGCGCGATACAGTCCGCGGAGCGTGTGAATTGCTCGGGCTTGATCCCCTGCACATCGCGAATGAAGGCCAGTTTCTCGCGGTTGTCTCCCCGGAGTACGTCGACGCTGCGATCAACGCGTTAAGCCTGGCGCCGGGCGGAAGTGAAGCGCAGGTGATCGGCGAAGTTCGCGAACAACCCTCGGGCACCGTGCTCGTTACCACTCTTTATGGCGGCAGCCGCATCGTCGACATGCTCGTGGGCGATCCCTTGCCGCGCATTTGTTAAATGAAAGTGAGGGCAAACCTGTTCGAGACAGACTCTATGGCAACGGCATGTAAACTCGCGAGCCAGGTCGAACGGCGCCTGCTGGAGCGAAACCAGCTATATGAGCGCTTCTTCTCGCGCGAAGCACCACGTCTAGCGGAAGCCTGCCGTGCAATGTCAGAGCGATTCCTGCGCGGCGGGCGGCTTCTGGCCTTCGGACGCGGTCCTTATGCCACCGATGCGCAGCACGTTTCCGTGGAGTTCGTTCATCCGGTGATCGTGGGCAAACGCGCTCTGCCCGCGCTGGATCTCTCGGTTCTGTTTCGCCCCTGGCTTGAAGCCATCCTTCACCCCGAAGACATTGTTATGGGGTTCGGTCCGCCGGAGGGCGATCCCGAAGTCTGGGCCACACTGCAGCAGGCGCACACTCGCGATGCCATGACGTTCGCCTTGCCTGGCATTGAAGGTTGCTATGCGGTGGAAGCCGCTACGCAAGATCCGTTCATGCACCAGGAGATAATCGAGATCCTTTACCACACGCTGTGGGAAACCGTACACGTTTTCTTTGAACACCGGGAATTGGGCCACGAAGTGGGAGAGTCAGGATTCTTATATCCATTTCTAGGAACGGAAAAGCAGAGTACGACGGGCCTAGTTGCGGAAGTGGCATCTTCTATCTTGATGAAGGTCCACGATGACACCAAGCTGCGCGAGCAGGTCGCGCGCGAAGAGGCTGAGCAGATCGGCAGCACCGCGCTCGCGATTCATGGGCGTCTGCGTCAGGGCGGAAAACTTATTGTTTTCGGCAATGGAGGCTCGGCCACGGACGCCAATGATTTTGCCATCGATTGCGTGCTCCCGCCGTCCGGTTATCAATCGATCCCTGCGGTTTCGCTTTCCCTGGAGCCGGCGAACATTACTGCCGTCGCCAACGACATTGGCACCGACGCAATTTACCTTCGCCAGTTGATCGCCCAGGCGCGCCCGGAAGATGTGGCGATCGGCATTTCCACCAGCGGCGGATCGCGGAACATCATTGCTGCGCTGGAAGAAGCGAGGAAGCGGAATCTGCTGACCGTTGCGCTGCTCGGCTACGACGGCGGCGAGATCAAGCGCAAGCGCCTGGCTGATTTTCCCGTCGTGGTGAACTGCGACTACATTCCCCGCATTCAGGAAGTGCAGGCCTCGATCTACCACGTCATCCTCGAATCGTTGCAGGTGTTGAACCAGGAGGTATTGAATCAAGATGCGTTGAACCAGGAGGTGTTGACGCGTGGCCAAGCTTGAACTCTACGGAACGGCTCGCTGTCCTCACACCGGCGAAATGCGCGAGTGGCTGGAGTGGAAACGCAGTGACTTTGTCGAGTACGACGTGGAAGCCGATCCCGCAGCACGAGGGCGCATGCGCGAGATCGCGCGTGGACAGCGCACCGTGCCCATCCTGGTTGAAGACGGCAAGGTAGTTCAGGTGGGTTGGCAAGGTCACGGTTGCATCATCGGTGAGTAATGCTGACGAGTAGCCCGCGTAAAGAACAATGGCCAGCGCTTGTTCCATTCGAGTTCGAGGGGTAGTGCAGGGCGTGGGGTTCCGCCCTTTTGTCTATCGCCTAGCCTGCGCCAACACGCTGAATGGATGGGTGCTGAATGCCGAAGAGGGTGTTGAAATTCATCTCGAAGGCGCTGAGACCGGTCTGGAAGCTTTTGTCCGGGATTTGAAGACGCAAACGCCGCCCGCCGCCAGTATCGCGGAAATTGATGTGCAGCCAGCGGAGCCAGCCGGCTTGCGGGAATTCACTATCCGGACAAGCCAGCGCCGCGAACGGCCCACAGTTCGGATTTCGCCGGACCTGCCTGTTTGTGCCGATTGTCTAAAAGAACTTTTTGACCCCGCGGACCGGCGCTATTGGTATCCCTATATCAACTGCACGAATTGCGGGCCGCGCTACACCGTCGTGCGCGCTCTGCCTTACGACCGGCCGAACACGACCATGAAAGATTGGCTGCTCGACGGTTACTGCGCTGCGGAATACTCCGATCCGGGCAATCGTCGTTTTCACGCACAGCCCGTGGCTTGCCCGACCTGTGGTCCAAGCTATTATCTTCTTCCGCAGCCTCAATCGCCTTTTCCCTCGGCCGATCATGGGACTGCAACTGGAAGTGAAGACATCCGCCGAGCCGCCGCGAGCCTTCATGCCGGCGCGATTCTCGCTGTGAAAGGACTTGGCGGATACCACCTCGTGTGCGATGCCCGCAATCCTGCTTCGGTCGAGGCATTGCGAGATCGCAAGTACCGAAAAGAAAAACCTTTCGCTCTGATGGTGCGAAATATCGAGACGGCTCGCACTCTAGTAGAGCTTTCTTCCGATGCGGAACAACTGCTCACTTCCATCGCCCGCCCCATCGTCCTCGCGCCCGCGAGAATTGAGGTCGAAGGAGTTGCCCCGGACAACAACGAACTCGGCTTGATGTTGCCTTACACGCCCCTGCATCATTTGCTATTCGCTGCCGGCGCGCCGGAAGTCCTGGTCATGACCAGCGCGAATCGATCGAGTGAGCCCATCGCTTACGAAGACGAAGACGCATTGCAGCGTCTCACGGGAATTGCCGACTCATTTCTGATTGGGCAGCGGCCCATCGCGCGCCGGGTGGACGACTCGGTGGCGCGAGCCGGCGCTTTCGGCCCGGTAATCCTGCGCCGGGCCCGCGGTTACGCTCCGGGCGCGGTTGCGTCCCTTCCTTCTGAGCGTCCCATTCTCGCGCTGGGCGCGGATCTCAAGAATACAATCACCCTGGTTGTCGGCCGCCAAGCCTTCGTCAGTCAACACATCGGGGACTTGAATCACTACCAATCGCGGTGCGCGTTCCACGAGACCATCGAGGATCTGGTTTCCATGTACGAAGTTCAATGGGACGAATTGCTCCTGGTCCACGATCTTCATCCTCAATATCTCTCGACAACTCACGCCGCGACACTGGGAGTTCCGCAGAGCCACGCAGTGCAGCACCACCGCGCACACGTGGCGTCTGTGCTCGCGGAACGGGGAGAGTGGACGAAGCGAGTCGTAGGCGTAAGTTTCGACGGTACGGGATACGGAGACGACGACTCCATCTGGGGCGGCGAGGTTTTTGTTGGCAGCGTGCAAGAAGGCTTCGCCCGGGCCGCTCATTTGCGTCAGGCGACGCTCGTGGGTGGGGACGCTGCAGCGCGCTACCCAGTGCAGGCTGCTGCTGGGTTTCTCGCCGAGGCAGATAATCTGCCGGACGTGCTTGCCGAGCCCTTCGCCTTCCCCGAGCGCTATCGAAATGCGAGGCAGTTGTTGCGCAAAGATGTCCGCACCTTCGCCACCACCTCCGTAGGACGCCTGTTCGACGCCGCGGCAGCGCTTCTCGGCTTTACCCGCGAGGTCACTTTCGAAGGACAGGCCGCGATCTGGCTGGAGCAACTCGCGCGGAGCGCTCGCATGACAGAACCCTATCCCTTTCCCTTCGTCAGCGCCGAGCTCGATTTTCGCCCGCTGCTGCTGGCAGTCGCGCAAGACCGGGTTCGCGGCCGCGATGTCCGGGAAATTGCTCGATCTTTCCACGGTGGAATCGCTCAGGGTTTGTGCGATGCAGTAAACGAAGTTTCTCGCAGTCACGTCGTCGACACAGTCGTGCTGTCCGGGGGAGTGTTCCAGAACGAGCTGCTGCTTCAGGATTTAAAGTCCCTCCTGACCAATGGACCGCTGCAGGTCTGGACAAACCATCAAGTCCCGCCCAACGACGGCGGCATCAGCTTGGGACAGGCGGCACTGGCGGCGTTCGGCCGCTTCGACACCACCGAGCAAGCCGGCGAACCCGCCACCGAGTCAAGTTATGCATGAACTTTCCATCGCGATGAGCATCGTCGAACTCGCCGAGGAAGAGGCCGAACGCCGCAGCGTTCAGGTGAATGCCGTGCACTTGAAGCTGGGCGCCCTGTCCGGTGTGGCGAAAGAAGCGCTCCTCTCCTGTTATGAAATGGCTTGCGAAGGCACTCTGCTGCAAGGTTCTCGCTTGCTTGTGGAAGACGTTCCCGTCGTGATCTTTTGCGCCCTCTGCCGTGCACAACGCCCTCTCGGTTCGATGCAGTTGTTTTGTTGCTCGGAATGCGGTACTCCCTGCTCTGAGATCGTTCAGGGAAAAGAACTCGAAATCGTTTCCTTGGAGATACAGGAATGCGTCCCGAACCCCGTTTGATCGAAGTCCGCAAGAATGTACTGAAGCAAAACGACGTGGTGGCGCGGAGCCTGCGCGACCGTTTTCGTGCCGCCGGGGTATTCGTGGTAAGTCTGGTCTCGAGCCCCGGCTCAGGCAAGACTGCATTCCTCGAAAAAACTCTCACGCTGCTTCGCAAGAACTACCGCGTGGCAGCTCTAGTGGGCGACCTTGCCACCGAAAACGATGCGCTCCGTCTGGCCCGCAGTCAGGCCCCCGTCAAGCAAATCACGACCGGCACTCTCTGCCACCTCGAAGCCGCCATGGTTCAAAACGCGCTGGAAGAATGGGATCTCAAACAGTTGGATTTCCTCTTCCTCGAAAACGTGGGCAACCTGGTCTGTCCTTCTTCTTATGATTTGGGAGAAGATCTCCGCCTCGTGCTCATTTCCGTAACCGAGGGTGAGGACAAACCGCTCAAGTATCCGACCATCTTCAACAGCGCCGACGTGGCAATCGTCACCAAGGTTGACTTGGCGAAGGCGGTCGAGTTTAGCTGGGAAACTGCATACGCCAACATCCAGGCGGTCCGCCCGGGTATGCCGGTTCTTCAGCTCTCTGCTAAAACCGGAGAGGGGATGGAAGAGTATCTAGAATTTATTGCTGCGCGCCGGACCCCGTCGCAGCAGCCTGCAGCAGTCTGACGCGGATTATAGCCGTGCCCATCGCAAAGGAATGCTACGCTGGTACAGTGAACCGGCCATCCACTATTCGCTTCTTCCCCATCGCATTCGCACTCGCTCTCCCTCTCTGGCTATTATTCGGCTCGGTCTCTCCCACCTCTGCCGCGGCCTGGACCGTCCACGCGCAGCCCACGCGCCTGGTCAACGGCGGCCCTGTATTCTTTCAAGTCAAGCCGCCGGCGCGGCTGGAATCACTAAGCGGGACCTGGCTTGGACACGAACTTTCCTTCAGCTTCGATCCCGCAAGCAAAACCTGGTTTGCGCTGGCAGGCGTCAGCCTGGAAACCGTTCCCGGAACTTATTCCATCGACCTGACCGGGGAGACCACGACTGGAAAGATGCGGGGCGGAAAAATCTCCTTCACGCACACTTTCGCCGTCGCTCGCGGAAAGTATCCCAAGACCGAAGGAAAGCTCAGCGTTGCAGGCAAGTTCACCGAGCCCAGCCCTGAACAGCAGAAGCAAATTGAGGAAGGCGTTCAGGTGAAGAAAGAATATCTAGGCCGCGTCACTCCAGAGCGCGAATGGTCCGGACAATTCACCGCGCCCGCCGAAGCTGAAATTTCTGACGTCTTCGGTGCTGAACGCGTCTTCAACGGAAAGACGCAGAGCACGCACTTCGGCTTGGACTTCCGCGTCCCCAGCGGCACTCCCGTCGCCGCCATGAATGACGGCGCGGTGCTACTGGCACGGCCACTTTATTTTGAGGGCAACTTCGTGGTTCTGGATCACGGCCAGGGCTTGCTTACCCTTTACCTGCATCTTTCGGAATTCAAAGTGAAGGAAGGCGATCAGGTGAAGCGTGGCCAGGTCATTGGACTGAGCGGCGGCACGGGCCGCGCCACGGGCCCGCATCTCCACGTCGCTGTGCGCTGGCAAGGAACGTATCTCGATCCCGCGAGCCTCATCCGTTTGCAACTCCCGTAACCAACGCTACGCGTTCCCGCCTGAAAACCTGCTCAACCCGCGCTCCGGAATATCCCGCAGCGCATCCTTCAGAATCTCCTTCAATTCCAGGTTGCGAATCAACCGGTGCAGATAATTGGGATGCACGCCCAGAATGCGAGCCGCATCGGCATAGCTGCCTTGCGTCTGCTCCACAGCATCAAGAATCAGTTGCTTCTTCAATTCCTTCACCGCCGCGTGATATTTCGCCTCAGTCATCTCCGGCAGCCGAGGCCGCTCCAGCACAGATTCCGGCAGATCCTCAGGCAGAATCACATCTGAGGACGCTAGCACCAGCGCCCGTTCGATTGCGTTTTCCAGTTCCCGGACATTGCCCGGCCAGTCGTAGTTCTCCAGGCAGGCCAAGGCTTCGCGGGAAATCGGCAGCGGCTTCACCTTGCAGCGCTTCGCATGCTTCTGCACGAAATGGCGCACGAGCATGGCAACATCGTCTTTCCGGTCTCGCAGCGTAGGCATCGTGATCTTCAACACGGCCAAGCGGTAATACAAATCCTGGCGGAAACTGCCCTCCCGCACGGCCTGCTCCAGGTTGCAGTTCGTAGCGGCGATCAGCCGGATATCCACTTTGATGGGGTGAATTCCGCCGACTCGTTCGAACTCACGCTCCTGCAGCACACGCAGAAGTTTGACTTGCAAAGTAGGAGCCAGTTCCCCGATTTCGTCGAGAAACACCACGCCTCCGTCGGCGACCTCAAGCCGGCCTTTTTTCAGCGAAGCCGCACCGGTAAAAGCTCCACGCTCGTGGCCGAAGAGGTCACTTTCGAGCAGCGTCTCAGGAATTGCCGAGCAATTGATGGCCACAAACGGTTTGTTTGCCCGCGGACTGTTGCGGTGCAAGGCCCGTGCCGCCAGCTCTTTGCCGGTCCCGCTCTCGCCCTCGATCAATACCGTCGAATCCGTTGGCGCCGCGCGCTTGAGGAACTGGTATACCTCTTTCATTCGCTCGCCCTCTCCCACCAAACTTCGTTCCTGGCTGATCTCCACCGTCAGGCGCGCATTCTCCTGCTCCAGCCAGTTCAGGCGGCGAGCGTTATCCAGCGCGACCGCAGAGATGCCCGCGATCGCCGTCACGAGTTGCAGATGCTCTTCGTTAAGACGGTTTCTGACACTGTCGCTGTCCAGATAAACGCATCCGATCACTTGCTCAAACACAGTCAAGGGCACGCACAGCATGGAGCGCACATGGGACGCCGCCAGGCTTTCGATGTCCCGCAGCTCCTCGCTGCCAGGAACATCGCTGCCCAGAATGGCAACCCCCTGCTCCAGAACCTGACGCGCAATCGTGTGGCTCACCTTCACCAGCTGGGGTTGCCCCGGCTGGCGCATGCGTCCGAACGTGGAATTGAATTGATGGGCTTCCCTGTCCGCGAGCAGAATCGCGCCACGGCCCGCGGGGACAATCTCAAATATCAAGTCCAGCAACTGGCCTTGCAATTCGTTGAGATCGCGAATGGCATGCACAATCCGGCTGATCTTGAGCAGCGCATTCAGATTCCGGGCCACTCGTGAGGTCGCCGGCAGCTCGCGCAACAGCCGGTCCGGCTGCAGATAAACCACGTCCCGGGGATGGAGCATGGTGGTCTCCGCCGTATATTGCGCCTCCTCGAACTCGACCCGACCCGCCGCCGGCGCCAGCTCTTCGTCTTCCAGCAGAAACACAAAGGAAGAGTCGCCGGCAGCAATCTCGTCTCCATGTTGCAACCACTGTTCTTCGACCCTGGTGCCATTCACCAGAGTTCCGTTGCGGCTGTCGAGGTCCCGAACCAGGAATCTTCCGTCCTGCCCGCTCACCAGGCAATGCTTGCGTGAGACCGAAGGATCAGCGATCGGGATCCCATTCGAGGCTTCTCGCCCGATCGTGACTTCTCCCTCAGACAGAGGAATCATCGAGTCTTTCAAGGGCCCGGAAATCGCCAGGAGTCGGGGATGCACGGTCCTCACCTCGCGCCCTTCTTATCACACTTCGGCCCTAAATTCATTCCCGAAGTGAACCTGTTCCATTATCCGAACGGATAGCATCGCTATCCGAACGGATAGCATCGGCAGTCACCCGCCACATAACTGCCCACCTTCCCCTGCGCACCGTGAGTCGTTAAGCCTTTGCTCAGAGCATGTTGCAGGAACATTCGCAGTCCCTGCCAAGCCAGCGAAGATTGGCATGCCGCATGCATTCCAAGCGGTTGCGCCGATGCTCGGCAAAAAGCGATGGGGGAAGCGCTTTTGCAGTATTCCTTGTCGAGATAGCGCGAATCAGGGATCCGAAGGGCCCCCTCATCGGATCCCTGGTTTCTTAGTAATTGCCCGGCCTAGTAATTCCACGCCAACTTACTAACTGGCGACAGCCTCACTGCCTGGGGAAGCAGTAACCGCAGGTATAGTGATCGCCGCCCCGTCGCGAAAAGTAACGCTGTTGCCGGAAATTGCCGGAACGCGTTCTCCCGGAACCAGAATCCCTACAAGGTTCAACGGATCGGCAGCCGACAGCGTAATCGTTCCCGAAGCAGGGTCGAGCTTGCGCATCGCCCGCACCGACTCCACCGCAACCGGCAAAGCAAATTGCTCGCCTAGAAACCCATCCACGAATCGCCCGCCACGAATCTCGCCTCGATCCTCAAGCCGCCGGAAGCCCGCCAGCAACTCGCGCCACGGCGGCAAGTTCGCCTCTCGCGCCAGGACGTCCCGGACAACAATTCCGTAACGCCGCAGCAGCATCCAGCAAGCTGCTTCCACGGCGCGAGGCCGTTCGACAACTTCATCCGTGTGCAGCAAAGCCCAGCGTCCAGCGTTATGCCGTGGACGCGTCGTGCGCCCGCTGCCCTGCCCGGCCCGCCGCTTAGGATCGATCAACGATCGCAGATTGTCGAAGCCGTCGGCGGTCACCAGACCCGCCGCCACCAATTCCCAAAGAGCGGTCTCGATTTCCGCTTTCAACTTATCCGTGCCGCGCACGATGTCCGCAAAAAACGACGCGCCCCGCTGCCGCAGAAAATCCAGCACCATCTGCGCTCCGTGGCTTAGACCACTGTTGTCGCCCGTCTCCGGATGTGGGTGCCGCGGCGTCATCCAGTCAGCATCCTCCCGTACGAAGAATGTAATGGGCGCAACGCTCGTAGGAATCACCCGCCGCTTCCGCGGTGCCACACCCGTTTGAGCCTCTGCTCCGTGGCTCACGTTGGACTCGATAGTCGCTGGATGCGGCGATAACCTGCCCCAGCCCACCGCCCCAGTCAGGCAAAGCTGGTCAAGCCATTTGGGATCGTAATCCACAATTCGCCGTGCCAGCACCTGCCGCTCCCAGGCATTCGCCGGAATCTCAAACCCCTGCAGTTGCTGCAGCACTTCAAGCGTGCCCCGCTCGCCCGCAACCTGCGTCCCCGCAGCCACGTGCTGCCAGCACAGCAGCCATTGCATGAATTGCGCCGCAGTGACCGGCTCGATTTGTTTGCGCAGCGTAGCGACGGTCAGCCGATGTATGCGGACCAGCAACCGCCGCTCACACCATTCCGTCTCGGGCGCTTGTGTGGGGACAGCCCCCCCCGGCTGTCCTGTCGAGCGCAGCTCGACAGCAGTGCCACTAAAGTTTCCCCGAAGAACGGTCCCGCTAGCCTCCATGCGAAGCAGGGCGTTCGAAATCTCGGAAGCGGAAATCCCTAGAGTCCCACCAAGTTGCACCGCAGTAGTCGGCCCCACATGCGACATCCATCCCGTAACCATCGTAAGCAAAGCATCGTCGCGGCTAGGAGCCGTGGTCTCCACGTCAACCAACTCCCGCTCAAGCCGCGCCTCGGGGAACAACACCGAAAATGTCCTGGTTCGCTCGGCCGCAACCCAGTAGCGCCGGCGTCCCGCCGGCTGTCGAGAGAGCGTCTCGCCCTCGGCGATGGCAGCGATTCCGGCCCGTCCTTCTTTAATCAGTCTCTCGAAGAAGTTCAACCACGGACTCACCAGTAACGAATCTTCCGGCAGCGCCACCAGCGTATGCAGCACATCATGCAGTTCATCGGCATCGCGCACATCCGGCCAAGCTTCTTCCCGCACCTGCGCGATCGCCGCCGGATCAAGGCCGCCCACCTCCTCGAGCACTGATTCCGGCAGCATGCGCCGCATTTGCACCGCACGCGCCCGCCGCTCCTCGAGCGGTGCGTCGTCGAGAAACGCGTATGGATTCGCATTCAGAATTTCGTGCGAAAATTGCGATGGAACCGGCGTATCGACCGCGATACAGCGAATCCTTCCATCCGCCAGCCCGCTCAACACCAACTTCAGCCCGTCGATATCCATCGCCTCGGTGAGCACATCTTTCATGACCTCGCTCACCAGCGGATGATCCGGAATCTGACGCTCGCCTTGAATATTTTCAAAACACGCCGCTGCGTCGGGAAACACGGATGCCAGCAGATCGTCGGAGCGCATCCGCTGAATCTGCGGCGGAACTTTCTTTCCGTTTTGAAAACGCAGCAGTGCGAGCGCCCGGTTCGCATCCCAGCGCCAGCGCGTAGCGAAGATCGGAGAATCCAGCGCCGCCTGTTCCAGAATCGGCTGCACCGTCGCTGCCTGCAGAAAATTAAAAACGTCTCCCAGCGGAAAGCTGTGCTGCTCAGCCAGAGCAATGTTCAACCCGTTGTCGGTAGCCGCAGCCTGCAACTCGAAGTTGAAACCAACACAGAAACGCTTGCGCAGCGCCAATCCCCAGGCCTTATTGATGCGCCCTCCAAACGGCGCGTGGATGATGAGTTGCATCCCGCCGCCTTCATCGAAGAAGCGTTCCGCGATTACAGTCGTCTGCGTTGGCACCGCACCCAGCACGGCCCGGCCTTGCAAAATGTATTCAATCGCCTGCTCCGCGCCGGAATCGTCGAGCCCGCATTCTTCTTTAAGCCAGCCCACAACTGCAGCAACTTCCGGCTGTGTAGCCGAGAAGCCGACAGGCGAGATATGCGGCAACATCTCGCTGATCTTTTCCCGCAAGACTCCAATATGTTCCGAGAGTTCCTGGGTTCGCGCTGGGGCCTCGCCGCGCCAGAAAGGAACGCTCGGCGGCGCTCCATGCGCATCCTGCACTAGCACGCGCCCGGCATTAGTCTCGATCCGGCGAATCATCCACGACGTATTCCCCAACAGCATGATGTCGCCGCGGTTGCTCTCCACCGCAAAGTCTTCATCCACCGTGCCCACCACAACGCCATCCGGCTCAGCCACCACGGCATAAAGCGAGTTGTCCGGAATCGCTCCCCCACTGGTGATCGCCGCCAACCGTGCCCCACGCCGCGCCCGCAGCTTCCCGTTCACTCGATCACGGTGCAGGTACGCGCCATAACGCCCGCGCCGCGCAGCAATGCCCTCGGCCAGCATCTCCAGAATCGCATCGAAGGTAGCACGCTCCAAATTGCGGTACGGATAAGCCCGCCGCACCAGCGCAAATAACTCATCCTCACTCCAGCCGTCGCTGGCAGATCCGGCATCGCCCGCCGTCGCACTTGTAGCGCCGGCGTCCTCGCCGGCTGTCGCGAGCCCATCTTGGGCTCGCTCCCGCAGTTGAGGCATAGCCGTTGTTGTTCCGGCAGCGCACGTCGCCACAATCTGCTGCGCCAAAACATCCAGCGGCGCGTCCGGAATCATCAGCCGGTCCAGATCGCCATGCCGAATCGCCCGCACCAACGCCGCACACTCCAGCAGATCATCGCGTGTCGTACAGAAAAGCCGTCCCTTGGGAACCGCGCCACGCCAGTGTCCGGACCGCCCCACGCGCTGCAGCGTCACCGCAATCGCCCGCGGAGAATTAATCTGCACCACCAGATCCACCGTGCCCACATCAATGCCAAGTTCGAGTGACGCAGTCGCCACCAGCACCCGCACCTGGCCTTCTTTCAATTTCTTCTCAGCCGCCAGCCGCAGCTTCCGCGAGAGACTGCCGTGGTGCGCCGCCACATTCTCTTCCCCAATCCGTTCCCCGAGATTGTGCGCCACCCGCTCCGCCATGCGCCGCGTGTTCACAAACACCAGCGTCGAACGATGCTGCTCCACCAGTGCCACCAGCCGGTTGTAGACTTCATCCCACATTTCGTTCGAAGCCACCGGCCCCAAAGGCATGCCAGGAACCTCGACCGCCAGATCAAGCGTCCGCTTGTGCCCAATATTGACGATGACGGGATCGCAGGCCCGCGGAAACGATTCGGACTCGAACATCGATCCGGATTCGAGCCGGGACGCAGATTCGGCTCGGGAAGGGCACGACTTCAGTCGTGCCGTATCAGCCGCATTATCAGAAGCGGCTTCAGCCGCTGAGATTCCTTTCTCATAGCCCCGATTTCCCGTCAGAAAGTGCGCAACCTCTTCAATCGGCTTCTGCGTGGCGGAAAGCCCAATCCGCACCGGTGGCTTGTGAGTCAGCGCCTCCAGCCGCTCCAGCGACAGCGTCAAATGCGCCCCACGCTTGTCGTCGGCGACGGCGTGGATCTCATCCACAATCACCGTTTCGACATCGCGCAGAATCGCCCGGCTCTTGTCCGCTGTGAGCAAAATGTAGAGCGACTCCGGCGTCGTGACCAGAATATGCGGCGGCCGCTTCAGCATGGCGCGCCGTTCGTGCATGAGGGTGTCGCCGGTTCGCACCGCAGTGCGAATCTCCGGCATCAGCAGCCCGCGCTCCCCCGCCATCGCCAGGATTTCCCCCAGCGGCACTTCGAGATTTTTCTGGATGTCGTTGCCCAGCGCCTTCAGCGGCGAAACGTAAAGAACTTCCGTTCGATCGGCAAGATCTCCCGCCAGCGCCTTGCGCACCAGCCGGTCAATGCAGGCAAGGAACGCAGCCAGTGTCTTGCCTGACCCTGTAGGCGCGGAAATCAGCGTAGTCCGCCCTGCCAGAATGTGCGGCCATCCTTGCTCCTGCGGCTCAGTAGGCGTGCCAAACCGCCGCACAAACCACTCCGCTACAAGAGGATGAGCCCAGGCGAGAGAGGAAGGAAAAGAGGTCACAACCAAGATATTCTATCACGCTCGCTTTCGCAAAACGTTCGCCTTGCGGCGAGCTCAGCGTGCGACCGCGCTGGCTGCATGTTGCCTCTGTCCGGGAAGTTTTTCCGAACCCTCGGATGTTAGAATTCTCGGGCCATCCCCGAACCAAGGAGAACCATCTTGACCGCGTTGCGCTCGCTGACCTGTTACGCACTAATCTTCGCCTTTACACAGTTCACGGTAGCCCAAACTTCCTCGGAGACCGCTGCCTCATCCGCCGCCCCTGCGCAGCTTCTTGGCTACACTTCCCAAACCTCCGCGCCCGAGCGCGACCTGGAAAAGAAGTTTCAGGACGGAATCGTCGCCGCCAACATCCGCGAGAATGATCGCCGCCTCAGCGCCCGCCCTCACCACGTCGGATCGCCTTATGACAAAGACAATGCCGAGTGGATGCTCGCTCGCTTCAAGGAATGGGGATTCGACGCGCACATCGAGACCTTCGACGTGTTATTCCCCACTCCAAAAGAACGCGTGCTCGAACTCCTCGAACCCACAAAGTTCCGCGCCCAACTGCAAGAGCCAGCCCTCGCCATCGATCCCACTTCGAGTCAGACTTCCGAACAACTTCCCACCTACAACGCTTACTCGATTGACGGCGATGTCACCGCTCCGCTTGTATACGTAAATTACGGCAACCGCGACGACTATGAACAGCTCGACCGCCTCGGCGTCTCCGTGAAAGGCGCGATCGTAATTGCGCGCTACGGCGAAGGCTGGCGCGGCATTAAGCCCAAAGTCGCCGGCGAACACGGAGCCATCGGCTGCATCATCTATTCCGACCCCAAGGGAGACGGTTATTTTCACGGCGAAGATTACCCTGAGGGCGGCTGGCGCCCCCGCGAGGGCGTGCAGCGCGGCAGCGTCATGGATACTGACTATCCCGGCGATCCTCTGACCCCAGGCATCGGCGCAGTTCCCGGCGCCAAGCGGCTCGCGATAAAGGACGCCAAGACAATCACGAAAATTCCGGTCCTTCCTATTTCCTACGCAGACGCACTGCCCTTTCTCTCAGCCCTGCAGGGTCAGGTCGCACCAGAAAACTGGAGAGGCGCGCTGCCTATCACCTACCACATCGGTCCCGGCCCGGCGCGCGTCCATCTCAAAGTCGTTTCGAACTGGGATACCAAACCCGTGAACGATGTAATCGCGACCCTGCGCGGCTCGGCCACGCCCGATCAATGGGTGATTCGTGGAAACCATCACGATGCCTGGGTGAATGGCGCCGACGATCCTCTCGCAGGAATGTCTCCGGAGTTGGAAGAAGCGCGCATGCTCGGCGAACTGCACAAGCAGGGCTGGTCGCCCAAACGCACGATCATCTACTGCGCCTGGGATGGCGAAGAGCCCGGCTTGCTCGGCTCTACGGAATGGGTTGAGACCCATCTCGACGAACTGCGCAAGCACACTGTCTCCTACCTCAACACCGACGGCAACGGCCGCGGCTTTCTCTTTGCCGGCGGAACTCAGGATCTGCAGGCCGTGATCAGCGCCGTCGCCGGCGACATCAACGATCCCGAGAAGAATATCTCAGTTCGGGAGCGAGCTCATTTGCGCACCATCCTAAGAGCCAAAGACGCGGAAGAACGCGGCAAGATTCGCAAGAGCGGCGATCTGGACGTCGAGGCTCTCGGCGATGGATCGGACTACACCGCCTTTCAGGACCACGCCGGCATTTCCGCGCTGGACATTGGTTTCGGTGCCGAGGACGAAGGCACTCAATACCATTCCATCTACGACGATTTCTATTGGTACACACATTTCGCCGACACGGATTTCGCCTATGGACGCGTGTTAGCCCAGACCGCGGGCACAACCATCCTGCGCATCTCCGGTGCCGATCTGCTTCCCTACGATTACACGGCTCAGGCCGAGGCCATCGCGAAGTATGAAACTGAACTGGAAAAGCTGCTGAAGGATAAGCAGGATGAATTCACCGAGCGCAATCTCGAACTTCGGGAGGGCGTCTTCACCGCGACTTCCGATCCGCACAAAACCTACGTTCCGCCTCCCGCCGAAACCGTTCCACCATTCATGAACTTCGCGCCCATGAAGAATTCCATCGAACTGCTGAAGAACAGCGCGGATGATTACTCCAAAGCGCTGGCCAAATTCAAGAGCAGCGGCGCAACCGTTTCGCCGCAGGCCCTCGACGCAGTGAATGCCGACCTGCTTGGCATCTCGCGCCTGTTCCTGAACGAGAAAGGTCTGCCCGAGCGTCCCTGGTTCAAGAACCAGATCTACGCTCCCGGCGCTTACACCGGATACGGCGCCAAGCCCATCGCAGCAGTGCGCGAATACATGGACGAGAAGAAGTGGCAGGAAGCCGATGCTCAGATTCCCATGGTCGCGCATGTGATTGAGAATATCGCTGGAGGCATCAGCAAGGCTGCGGCTGATTTGAATGCTGCATGCAAACCGAAGCAGTAGCAGCCAGAAATAAAAAACCCACCGGATGCTTGCTTGGGGCGTGCTCGGGTCAGCATCCGATGGGCTACCGTTTCTCCTTACTCACCCTGTTGTTTTCAGGAGTATTTGCAATTATTAAACCGCAGAACTCGAACA